>ERZ772909.28-NODE-28-length-138899-cov-4.118233_pt1 | contig 138899 bp, 131 predicted proteins | sample MGYA00511137_ERZ772909 | MGnify/ENA primary metagenome ERZ772909 (study PRJEB29015, sample SAMEA2738095) | human oral metagenome | biome: human oral; feature: human-associated habitat; material: saliva | place: China | collected 2270 ... | reverse complement strand
CTCACAAACGGTATTTCATAATGTTTGTTCGGGGCACACCGTGCTCTTCTTGTATCTGTGTGATTCGGGTAGTAAAAGAATACCACAAGGCTACTACTCGTAAGGGCATTCCTTTGGGGATGTTTGTGGCGGCATCATCTGCAAACTTGAGCGCTGCTTAGTTTGCTGGTTGAAAAGATATTAAGTTTAAGTAAACAATACGAATATAATATGCTATAATAAAAACATAAGAGTTATCAACGTGAGTTGGGCTCGTCTCTTCCTACTATAGGAGGAGGTGATACTATGACTACATATGAAAAGTTATCTTTATTGATTCAATTTTCTATGTTAATTGTAGAAGTTATTCGTTGCTTTTATAGCTAATGAAAACGCCTAACTAAATGAGGTTTTACGGCCCTCACACGTTAGGCGAAATCAAATTTTGACTTTTTGAGATGAGCCTAACGCCAGCTACACGTTGATGGCTCTTCTTTTTTACATGTCAAGTATACCATACTTTGCAAAAAAATACTACTTGTTCCTATGTCTAACTGCGTCGCTCTAAGAGTTAAATTATGGGAGAGGTTTGTGTTTTGTGGTATAATGAAATAATAGCCGATGAACTAGTTTCATTCGATGAGTGAGGTACAAATGAAAGTTATTATTTCAACGTTGAATTCAAAATATATACATTCTTCTTTGGCGTTGCGCTATTTACAGGCTTATGGAAGAACGAAGGACGAGGCATATGAGATAGTGGAGTACACTATTAATATGCCTATTTTAGATATCTTAAACAATGTGACTACTTTAGATGCAGATGTGTTGGGCTTTGCTTGTTATATCTGGAATATCGATATGACATTGCATCTATGTTCTATGATTAAGGCGGTTTGTCCTAACACGAAAATTATACTGGGTGGTCCAGAGGTGAGTTATACAGCTAGGGAACTATTAGAAGAGCGTCCCTACATCGACTATATTGTGCAAGGAGAAGCTGAGGAGGCTTTTACTTCTTTTGTGAAAGCTATCCGTACAGGTCACTCTCCTGTTGACCCAGTCATACCTGGTATCTTAGGTAGAGAACAAGGAAACATTCAAGGGTCTGAAGAGGCGGTAGAGGTGAAAGACCTAAGCACGATACCATTCCCGTATACAGAGGAAGATATGCTGACCTTAGGGAATAAAATTGTCTATTACGAATCTTCACGTGGTTGTCCCTTTAGTTGCCAGTATTGTTTATCTGGAAATCGCAACACTGTACGATTCTTTCCCCAAGAACGGGTACTTGAAGAGTTAGCTTGGTTCGTGGAGCATAATGTAAAACAGGTGAAGTTTGTGGATCGTACGTTTAACTGTGCTCCTCATCATCACATTCCTTTGATGGAGTGGATGCGTGACCATGGAGGACAGACGAACTTTCACTTGGAAATGGAATCCATTTTAATGACTGAAAAAGAAGTAGATATTCTAAGTTCTACTCGTCATGGTCAAATACAGATTGAGGTAGGCGTTCAAAGTACCCATAATAAGACCTTAGAGGCCATCCATCGGCGCAATGATTGGGGCCGTATTCAGTCCGTCATCCCTCCGATTATTAAGGCGGGGCGTACTCATGTACATATGGACTTAATTGTAGGTTTGCCATATGAAAGTAAATCTATTTTCGAGAAGTCTTTTAATGATTTATTCAGTTTGCAACCTCATGCGTTGCAGATTGGATTTTTAAAGTTATTAAAAGGCTCTGGCGTTCGTTCCATGGCAGAGTACGAGTATATTGCCAATCCGAAAGCACCTTATGAAGTATTACAAACCCATGTCTTGCCTTATGATGATGTACGCATGTTAAAATATTTTGAAGATGTGTTTGAACGGTTCTATAATAGTGAACGGTATCGCACAGTTTTTGGGTACATTAGTGAAAGCTTAATCCAAGAAGGATCGGCCTTTGCCTATTTTGAAGACATGACCAAGCTATGGTTAGACAAAGGGAATCAAGACCGCAAATTAAACGATGCAGATCAAATAGCATTTCTTTATGAGTTCTTCACTTTAAAAGGGGACCAAGTGGCCTGTGATTTGCTGCGCTACGATGTATTGACATCTTTCAATGGGAAAATCCGTGATGAACGATTTGGTTTATCTAAGGATAGAAAGCAAGAAATGCAAGATGCCGAGATATTCTGGCGTGAGGAAAGTTTGGTACAACGATATATTCCTAACTATTCCTTTGTAGAATGGCGAAGAATCCGACAAGATTACCATACCATTGAGATCTGTGGGGAATCATTGCCATACTTAAGGGTTGATAATTTTGATGATTCTATGACAGATACTGTTATAGTAGATAATAGATATGTCATTATCATTGATGTAAAAGGTGAGACGAAACCTTTTATACGTCCTCAACAATGTGGAAATACCCAATTAACTCATCACGAACATGATGCGAGTCCAACGATCAGAGAGGAGGTGTGATATGAGTGATACCACAAAGCCAAAGCGGTATCGTATGATATCTGCTTTTTACAAAGAGCGATATGGGGAAAAGGCTTATAAAATTCCAGTGGCATTACCGTTGACATGCCCTAATCGCGATGGATCAGCAGGTGTAGGTGGATGTACCTTCTGTGGTGAAATTGGAGCAGGCTATGAAAATCGACCAGCCTCTATGACGGTGAAACAGCAAATTGATGAAACAGTGGTGCATATTGCGAAAAAATATAAAGCCTATAAATATATACCGTATTTTCAGAATTTTAGTAACACGTATTTGCCACCAGAGAAGTTTCGCCAGTATGTGGAAGAAGCTTGCTTAGAACATGTGGTAGGCATTGCCATTGCCACGCGTCCGGACTGTGTACATGATGCCTATTTAGACATTCTAACAGATATACAAAACAAATATGGCATTGATATCTATGTAGAATTGGGCTTACAATCGGTGAACTATCATACATTACAAAAGGTAAACCGAGGACATACGATGGCGGAGTTTATCGATGCAGTATTACGCATCAAGCGTTATGGATTTGAAGTGTGTGCTCATATGATACTGAACCTTCCATGGGACACCATGGACGATGTCATTGAAGGGGCAAAAACTTTATCAGCCTTACAAGTAGACCAAGTGAAGCTCCATGCATTATACTTAGTAAAGAACACGAAGATGGCGCGAGATTACGAGGCTGGTGAGTTTACGTTAATCAGTGCGGAAGAGTACGCCCGACGAGTGGTGGAATTTTTGCGCTACCTAGATCCTAAGATTGTTTTACAAAGACTGGTGGGACGTGCGCCGGAGGAAAATACAATCTTTACGAACTGGTCTATGGGCTGGTGGCGCGTACAAGATTTGATAGACCAGATTATGGAAGACGAAGATATTTCTCAAGGCAGTGGCTATGATTATTTACATGGCGCTGCGGTTCAAAAATTTCTGTGAAAGGGAGCATATGGCTAATCAGAGATTTACCATACCTACTTATGACATGGTAGGACCTATCGTGGGACCTCAAGGATCTCACATGAAAGTATTAGAAGAACTAGTAACAGTAGATATATTACATCGAGATACCATTGTGGATATAACAGGTTCAGAGGAATCTGTACAAGTAGCAATGGAAGTTCTAGATGTGCTGTTATACTTGTTTAAAAATCATATTAAAATCACCGATCATCATGTGCGAACAGCTACCACGATGATCTTGAAAGGCGAAAAAGAATCACTTTTTCAGCTATATGAAGATACTATCAATGTGACTGTGAAGGGGAATCCTATCATTCCTAAAACAGTGGGCCAAAAACAATATGTAGATAGTATCCGTCGCAATACGATCACCTTTGGCATTGGTCCTGCGGGAACAGGAAAAACCTATTTAGCTGTTGCACTGGCAGCATTTTACTTGAAAAATCGTGAAGTGGATCGTATTATTTTGACGAGACCTGCCGTAGAGGCAGGGGAAAAGCTAGGGTATTTGCCAGGCGATTTACAAGAAAAAGTAGACCCTTATTTACGTCCTCTCTATGATGCTTTACATGATATGTTCGGTGTAGAACGAGTGCAGAAGATGCTCTTACAAGGGACTATCGAGGTAGCACCATTGGCTTATATGCGTGGTCGCACCTTGGAACGTTCCTTTGTGATTCTTGATGAAGGGCAGAATACGACGCCAGAACAGATGAAAATGTTTTTAACTCGCTTAGGGTATCAGTCGAAAATGGTGGTTAATGGAGACCCAACGCAAATTGACTTGCCACCGAAGATAACATCTGGTTTGATTGAAGCAGAGCAAGTGTTACAACGCATCAAAGGGATTCGGTGTATTTATTTTTCTGACCAAGATGTGGTGCGTCATGATTTGGTAGGTCGTATTGTGAAAGCCTATGAAGAATATCAACTTTCAGAGAAAGGGAAACAAGAATGATTGTAAGTATTTCCTATGATGAGGGAATCGAACAGAATAGCACTTATGAGGAAGTCATTCAACGGTGCTGTAATGAAGTGGCTCGTGTGTATGGATTGCACGAGGAAGATGAATATAGTGTGCTCCTCTGTAACAACGGAAAAATTCAGGAATTAAATCGTGAATACCGTGGTAAAGATATGCCTACAGATGTGTTATCGTTTGCCCTCAATGAAGGAGATGAAGCTTCTATCGAGGAAGAAGGACAGTTATTAGGGGATATTGTCATTTCCCTTGAGCGATCAGCAGAGCAAGCGAAAGAGTATAATCATGATTTTATTCGTGAGCTTGCCTATTTAACTGTTCATAGCTGTTTACACATTTTAGGTTATGACCATATGACAGATGAAGATAAAAAAGAAATGCGCACAGAAGAAGAGTTTGTACTTGGTAATTTAGGTTATGTACGAGAGGATATGCCATATAATGAATAGTGGAAAAGGATTTAAATCAGGCTTTGTAGCCGTTGTAGGACGACCAAATGTAGGAAAGTCTACATTAATTAATGCATTGATTGATGATAAAATTGTTATCGTATCTGATAAAGCGCAAACGACACGAAACCGTATTGTTTGTGTTTATACAGATGAAAAGAAACAAATCGTGTTCATGGATACACCAGGGATTCATAAGCCAAAACACAAATTAGGTGAATTTATGGTAGACCAAGCGGTAGACTCCTTGCGTGAAGTAGAAGCTGTATTATTTGTGGTAGCAGCGAATGAAAAACGTGGTCCTGGGGATAACTTCGTCATTGAGCAATTGCGTAAGGTGAACGTACCAGTGTTCCTCATCGTGAATAAAATTGATACGATGGAAAAACAAGACTTGTTGGAGGCTATTGTATCCTATGAAAATAGCTATCCTTTTGAGGCGGTAGTACCGATTTCTGCGAAAGAAAAGGACAATATTGAAGAAGTAGTGAATTTACTAGAAAAACATTTACCAGAAGGTCCAAAATACTTCCCTGATGATATGATTACCGATCAGCCGGAACGTTTGATTATCTCTGATATTGTGCGTGAAAAAATCCTGTTGCAGACGCATGATGAAATTCCCCATGCTATCGCTGTCGATGTAGATGAAATGAAAACACGGGACGATGGAACTACCTATGTACGCGCTACTATCTATGTAGAGCGAGATTCTCAAAAAGGTATCATCATTGGTAAACAAGGAGCTATGTTGAAAACTATTGGACGCCAAGCTCGTGGTGATGTAGAGCGTTTATTGGCTACAAAAGTATTTCTAGATTTATGGGTAAAAGTGAAAAAAGACTGGCGCAATAAATCTGGTATGTTATCTGAATTGGGATACCGTAATTAATACTAGTGCAATAAAAATAGTTATGTTGTCTGAATTGGCATATGGGAATTAATACTTAAGGCCGGTTATTTTATGGTATGCGGTTAATTTTTTAGGTCATAGTGTAAACAAACTTTACGTATGAAAAATCACATACCTTGAGATAGAGTATGGTATTGTTAAAATAGTGTATATAGAAAGGACTGATTTATATCGATACCCCCGTCACGGGTGGCATGATTCTATTTGCCATCTTTTGTATTTTAATCATTAGTTTGTTTGTTATAAGTAAATTCTCCTTCGCCCGTCTACGAGAAGAACATCTAGAAGATATGGGCTCATTGAGCGATGGGAAAAAAGAAGAATTACGTGAATTATACCAACGGCCGGAACGGTTTATGAATACGTCCACCTTCTTTATTCTCTTCTTCATCGTCGTGTTAGCAGTCTATGTGGGGCGCTATTTAGAAGATGGGACGGATGTGGTATTACATTATTTAGGAGTGTATGATGCCACCTATGCCATCGTAGTGGAATGGATTGTATTAGCATTATTTGCTGTAGTAGTACTCATATTTGGTGAAATTATTCCCAAAGGATTGGCATTATCTTTCCCTGAACGCTATGTGGGGACTACAGTGACGATTGTTCGATTAGCTGGAAAAATTGTAATTCCTTTTGTATATCTTGCGGAACAAATTGGTAATACAGTACTGAAAGCTTTCAAAGCTCCCTATCGTACAGAAATCGATCTAGTGCACACCGAAGAAGAAATTCGTGCCTTGGTAAGCCGTAGTCATCAACAAGGTGAAATTGACCATGTGGAAGGTGAGCTTATCGATAATGTATTTGATTTTGTGGATCGCATTGCGAAAGAAGTTATGATTCCTCGACAAGATGTGGTGTGTGTATATACCCAAGATAGTTTTGAAGAGACCATGCATATCGTATCGTCTACAAGCCACACAAGATATCCATTGTGTTTAGAAGATAAAGATCATATTATCGGCCTTGTGCATATTAAGGATTTAATGGAACGCCGTGAAGAGGCGAGTAAAGATTTACGATCCATACGTCGTAATATTCTTATCATTCCAGAAGTGATGAAGTTATCTGTTCTATTACAACACATGCGGACACGTCGTATTTATCAAGCTATTGTGGTGGATGAATACGGTGGTATGGTTGGCTTAGTAGGCTTAGAAGATATCCTAGAAGAACTGGTTGGGGATATTCAAGATGAGCACGAACGTGACTTGCCAGCCATCGTTCAAAATCCTAATGGAACTTATAACTTTGCTGGTAAAGTGCTGGTGGATGAGGTAGAAGATCTACTAGATATTTCCTTCGGAGATGTGGACGAAGATACTATTGGTGGTGTTATTTTCGGTATGTTAGAGCGAACACCAGCTGTTGGGGATGTCATCACCGTAGATGGATATACTTTCACAGTCACAGAAATGCAAGGCTATCGTATCGAACGTGTCTATGCGGTGCCAGTGCCTGTTGAAAAAATAGATGATGACTCAAATTAATAGATACTGTATGTAATACTCATAGAAATTTTAGGTTTGTAGGGTATGTATATGTTGAAGAATATCAAGAGTATATACAAGGATAATACATGTATTGCTGAATTAGTAGTAATATACTGTTAAGTGTGAGGTATTGTAGATGAAAGCAAATACGTTTACTAGTGAAGCCATCGTACTGTGGCGTAAAAAACGGAAATACTATAGTATCTATGCATTTCTCACGAAGTTAGAAGGCATTATACTTTGTTCTGTGCCTCATAAACGTAAAGCTAACTATAAAGAAGGAGCGTATTTGCAACCTTTAAGCCATTTATATTTGACAGTAGTTCCTAACGGAGACATGTACGATATTATCCAGATAGATGGGATTTCTACACGCGATTATGAAAGTTTAGAAGATATTTCCTATGCTACCTTTAGCGGCGAACTAGTAAGTGCTTTGTTTGAAAATGGTAAATTAGAACGCAGTGTATATACAAATATGAGCCGATTTTTACAATCTATACAGGACAAACCCATTCGTTTAGGCTCTATTGTATTAGGTTGGCATATGTTAAGTCTGGCGGGATTTGTGCCACAAGGGCAACATTGTGAAGATCCTGAGGTAATGGCAAGTGTTTGTGATGAAATCTATGAAGCCTGTCAGTATGTAGTGAAACAAGAGCTACAACAAGGTATAATAATGCTTTTGAACTATGATTGGATTCCTACAAAGCCTCTACGTCTTACTGCGAATCAATGGGATCAATTAGAAATTCTTTTGCAAAAAATTTTGACATATCAACTAGGTTATACATTACATAGTATTGAGTTTTTAGAGACGATGATATAAATAATAAAAACGCGGTCATGTGACCGCGTTTTTGTCGCTATGAGATATTAATATAAATAATATTTGATAAAGTATTAAATATTTAATAAATCTGTGTGGGTACCAGTATCTACTAATGTAAGAGTTAAGATATCATCCTCTAACATGTAGATTAGTAACCAATCTGGTTGAATATGACACTCTCTAAACCCTTTGAACTTACCTTTAAGGGCATGATCATGATATTTGGCTAGAAGTGTTTCTCCATTTGCAAGCATGTATACCACTGAATCTAAGAGGGAAAGATTTAGATCTCTTTTTTTCATAAGTTTATAACTTTTCTTGTATGCAGTAGTAAACTTAATTGTAAACATATTATGCCTCTAATGCTTCTTTTAGCTCTTCCATGGTAGTATAACCAACTATGTTAGGGTTTTTAGATATACGTCGAGCTTCATTCATAGCTGCTAATACTTTATCTGAATAGTTCGGTACTTCTATTGAAAATGGAATTCCACCTCGTAGTATACATTGGTTTAAAAACATATTTACAGCACTAGACATATCTAAACCGAGCAATCCAAAAAGTTCAGTAGCTTCTTTCTTTACATGTTCGTCGATACGTATTTGTGTAGGAATTGTAGCCATAGTCTTACCTCCTTTTTCTTATTTTACTACATTCAGTTTACAATGTAAATTAAATGTAGTTATAAAATAATAATGGGGAATATTAACTTTTGCTCAATTTGCTAATAATATAGGCCGTTGCAATGGTTGCTAATGCTGTTCCTACGATAGTAGATAGGCTAGCTCCTAAGAATGGGTTACTATCTAGGAAACGATGGTACATAACGGTACCGGATGCCCAGCAAATGATGTATAGGGTAGGACCATGGTCAAGGCGCGGACATTTGCGCAATAAGAAATAATGGGTTAATAAGATGGCAATCATTGGAGCGAAGACAGATCCAATCATATATAAGAAAGGAATGATATTGTCCATCGGATAGATGGATGCGCCAATGGTTCCGATAATGGTAACGATGATACCGATGGTACGACCAGAGTATTTAGATTGCAAACTTTCAGAGGAAATACCAGCAGATAGGGCATCCATAAAAGTAGTTGTGACAGTAGAGAATACGATGATAATTAATCCACCGAATCCTAAGCCAGCATGAAGTAGAACCTTTGCAATGTTGCTTTCATTTGTATAGAGGGCCGCAGCGAGGCCTAATACATACATGACAGAACTAGTTACGCCGTATACGATGGCACTAGATGCAGTACCTGCCACAGGGTTCTTGGATAATCGAGTATAATCACTAATCAATGGTAGCCAAGACAATGGCATAGCAATGGATAATTCCAAGGCCGCTGTAAAAGTCATTTCATCAGTGATGATTCCTTGGCTGTGAATGGAACTTTCTTGTAATAAGCTAATCAACAAATAGATGCAGAGGATACCTAAGCCGTAGCCCATGATACTGTTGATGTATCCCATGTTACGGATACCAATGAAGAGCCATACAATGATGAGAGCACCGATAATGAAAGTCCACGCAGTGAATGGTAGATTCCATAACTCTACGGCACCAAGAGCACCGTCATAAATCATAATACCGGTCCAACCAATCAGTTGTAGAACGTTTAAAATAGAAAATAATTTCATGCCCCCATTGCCAAAGACAGTGGATACAGTTTGCATAGAACTCATGTGTTCACGAGCGCCGATGAGTCCTGCACCAAATAATAACAAACATCCGATGACGTGACCGATGATAATGGCTAATAGGCCGTCGGAAAATCCTAGAGGTGCAAAATAGGTGCCCGTCATAATCTCCGCAATAGAAAGAGCGGCACCGAACCAAATGAGGGACAACCGTGATGATGAAAGTTTTGATTCTGTCATAGATACTCCTAACTATGCCAGTGGGAACAAAAAAGACTAATCTGAAACGATTAGCCTGTAGATGATAGATATTCTTAAGAGACCTAGTATTGCAAATAGGAACCATATGGTAATGTGTCCTTATGTGTTTGTATAGGTACTACAAAAATATACTAATATATCCCTACGTTGGCATTATCCAAATCAGGTTATGGGTTAGTAGCACATAGCCACTTCTCAGCCCACTTCAGTGAGCACCCCTTACAGATGTATTATACGAATTGAATGATACTACGTCAATAGAATTTTCTAGGCAGCTGTAAAAGTATGACACAATATAGCTGAATATCTACGTATGTGAATTGAGAGAGACTATCTCTTTATATTAGCCATCAACTATTATCTAAAGTATTGCATTGGAGTATATTTCATGTTATAACTAAATTAATATAAGAACCACTAGGGGTGCTTATGCTGAGATTGATGAGTGTCAAAACCCTAGACCTGAACCAGATAATGCTGGCGTAGGAAAGTGGATGGCATCGAATACTAGGAATTGTACAAGAACCGTCCCAAGGATTGGTTCTTTTTTGTTACTAGTAAAGGAGATACCTATGAAATTACATAGAGCATTAACGATTGCAGGAACAGATCCAACAGGTGGTGCAGGGGTGATGGCGGACTTGAAAAGCTTTCAAAGTCGTCACGTCTATGGTATGGCTGTCATTACATCAGTAGTAGCACAAAATACAAAAGGTGTGACACAAATTGCCCATATGGATGCATCCATGATTGAAGCACAGTTACAATCAGTGTATACAGACATTGTACCGGAAGCAGTGAAAACAGGTATGTTAGCCACAGCAGAGATGATGGAACTAATCGGAACTTATATAGATCCCAAAGTACCCTATGTATTAGACCCTGTGATGATTGCAACCAGTGGGGATCGATTGATTTCCGATGAGGCGGTGAAAGCCTTACAAAGCAAATTGATTCCGAAAGCGACTTTGATTACTCCGAACCGCAGTGAAGCTGAGGTATTGGCGGATATGAAAATTGATACGGTAGAGGCTTTGCATACAGCAGGGATTCGCATTTTACAAGAATTAGGCCCTCAAGCAGTGATCATCAAAGGTGGTCATATTGGATCTGAGGCTACAGATTACTTGTTTACAAAAGATACTATGTCCATGCGTCGCTCTTGGACAAGTCCTAAATATGACACAGTACACACCCATGGCACAGGTTGTACATTCTCTGCTGTTATAACAGCAGAACTTGCCAAAGGGAAATCCTTAGAAGAAGCCATTACCATTGGTAAAGAATATATTCGTCTAGCAATCTTGCATAATCCAGAGTTGGGCACAGGGAATGGACCTGTGAATCATATGGCCTATGGGGATGAGTACTCTGAATAATCTACCCAAGTCTATAGGTATGATGCAAGTCATATCGAATAGTTTGAGTATCGTGGTATACTATAAGTAATCTTTTATAGTTGGGATTAAAGAAACGAGGATTATTTTGAAACATCATGATAAAGATACAGTGCGCTCCATGATGGGGTTGTACTTCATTTGTGGAACACCGAATACGAAGGATATTCACAGGACCCTTACAGAAGCTTGTAAAGGGGGGATTACATGCTTTCAATTTCGTGAAAAAGGGGAAGGGGCTTTTGAAGGGGATAAAAAAGAACAATTGGCACGAGAGTTGCAACACATTTGTAAGGAATATAGTGTGCCTTTCATCATCAATGATGATGTAGAATTAGCGGAACGAATTGGTGCTGATGGCATCCATGTAGGTCAAGATGATATGGATTTAGAAGAGGTGCGAAAACGATTACCTCATGCCCTTGTGGGTACGTCCATTAACTCTGTAGAAGAGTTAGAGAACACAAAGTTGGACTATGTGGATTACATCGGTGTAGGTCCTATGTATGCGACAAGCACAAAAAAAGATGCCAAAACTGTGCGAGGACCAGAATTAATTTTAGCTTTACGAGCTCACAATCCAACAATTCCGATGGTGGCCATTGGTGGCATTAATCGAGATAATTTTGATGATGTCCTAGCTGAACCTGTGGATGGTATTGCGGTGATCTCAGCCATCACGGAAATGGAAGACATCGAATATGAAACGGCCATGTGGATAGAGAACATGGAATGGTGTAATATGTTCTTGGAAAAATAATATGCTGAACTATTGATGAATATGGATATAGTAAAAGTAATGAAAAACTTACATCGTTGATTCAGCGGATACACCTTGACACTAACCCCTTTTATCCATACAATAGTATATATACATAGGCGATGAAGCAGAGGAGTATACTCTCTTTAGCGAGTGAGGATGGTGAAAGCTCACAATTGAGTAGAAGGCGCTGTGGAGCATGAGCAGGAACGTTGTACCATACTAGGTATGGACAATTAGTAAAGGCTATTTTTTAAAAGAGGGCATTAGCCAATTAGGGTGGAACCGCGGGTATATCTCGTCCCTGTAGCGATTTTCGTTGCAGGGACTTTTTTTATTCCCTGTAAAACATAAGGAGGAATGGAAATGACATTTCAAGAGATGATTTTTACACTCCAAAACTTCTGGGGTGAACAAGGTTGTATTTTACAACAACCATATGACATTGAAAAAGGGGCGGGTACGATGAACCCTGCCACATTTTTACATGCTTTAGGGCCTGAACCTTGGTCTGTATGTTATGTAGAACCATCCCGCCGTCCAGCAGACGGACGTTATGGTGACAATCCAAACCGTTTATTTCAACATCATCAATTCCAAGTTATCATCAAACCTTCTCCAGACAATATTCAAGAATTATACTTGCAAAGTTTGGCTGCTCTTGGCATTCATGCAGAAGATCATGATATCCGTTTCGTAGAAGATAACTGGGAGTCTCCAACATTGGGCGCTTGGGGCCTTGGTTGGGAAGTCTGGTTAGACGGCATGGAAGTAACGCAGTTTACCTATTTCCAACAAGTAGGATCTATCGATGTAAAACCAGTGTCCGTTGAGATTACATACGGCTTAGAACGTTTGGCTATGTACATTCAAGGCGTAGAAAATGTATACGATTTGCAATGGAATGAACAATACACATATGGCGATGTATGGCATGCAAACGAAGTAGAACAATCTACATATAGCTTTGAATTAGCTGATACAGATATGTTGTTCAAATTGTTCGACATGTATGAGGCTGAGGCTACACGTGTATGTCAATTAGGCTTTGTGTTGCCGGCCTACGATTATGTGTTGAAATGTTCCCACACATTTAACTTGTTAGATGCACGCGGTGCAATTTCTATTTCTGAAAGAACAGCTTTCATCGGTCGTGTTCGTAACATGGCTCGTATTTGTGCGCAAAACTATTTGGCGAAACGAGAAGAACTAGGTTTCCCATTGTTGAAAGGAGATAAATAAGATGGCTAAGGATTTACTCTTTGAAATTGGGGCAGAAGAAATTCCTGCAGGATTTTTGCCAAATATTATCAAACAATTAGGTGAATTAGCAACAGCAGCTTTGGCGGAACGTCACATTCCTCATGAGGATGTAAAAGTGTATGCCACACCTCGCCGTGTTGCATTGCTTATCAATGACGTAGCAGAACGTGGCGAAGATGTTCATGAAACACATAAAGGCCCATCTGTATCCATTGCTTATGATGCTGACGGCAATGCTACAAAAGCAGCTATCGGTTTTGCTCGTGGCAAAGGATTAGACGTATCTGAATTGAAAGTTGTAGATGGATACATCTATGCAGATACAACGACAGCTGGATTAGATACAAAAGAAGTCTTATCTGACGTATTACCATCTTTGATTACAGGTTTAAGTTTCCCTAAATCCATGCATTGGGGTGATTTAGAAGAACGCTTCGTTCGTCCAGTACGTTGGTTGGTGGCATTATTTGGTCAAGACGTAGTACCAGTGACATTTGCTAATGTAACAAGTACAAATGTAAGCCGTGGTCATCGTTTCTTAGGTGAATCTGAGTTGACTATTGGAGAACCAAAAGACTATGTAGATACATTGAATAAAAACTTCATTATGATTGACCAAGATGTACGCCGTGAGACAATTCGTAAACAATTAACAGAATTGGCAGCCACTAAAGGGGCTACTGTGGTATGGGATGAAGATTTATTAGATGAAGTTACTTTCTTAGTAGAATATCCAACAGCACTTTGTGGTACTTTTGATGAAAGCTACTTAACTCTGCCATCTGATTGCATCATTACACCAATGAAAGACCATCAACGCTATTTCCCAATGGTGGACGGCAAAGGTAAATTACTTCCTATGTTCTTGACAGTTCGTAATGGGGATAGTAAATCCTTGGAAGTAGTGGCAGCTGGTAATGAACGTGTACTTCGTGCCCGTTTAGATGATGCTAAGTTCTTCTTTAACGAAGACCGTAAAACACCATTAGTAGGTCGTTATGAAGCATTGACAAAAATTGTCTTCCAAGAAGGATTGGGCAATTTGAAAGATAAAACAGAACGTCTACTTACATTAGGCGCTGCACTAGCAAAAGAAGTAGGTTTCACGGATGTAGCTACGTTAGAACGTGCTACGCACTTGGCAAAAACAGATTTAACGACAGGTATGGTGAGTGAATTTACTGAATTACAGGGCATTATGGGTAAAGAATATGCTTTACTAGATGGCGAAACACCAGCCGTAGGAGAGGCTATTTTTGAACAATATTTACCTCGTTTTGCAGGAGATATCTTACCAAGTACCGATGCAGGACGTATTTTAAGTATTGTAGATAAAGTAGATACTATCGTAGCAACGTTCAGCCGTGGTTTAATCCCTACAGGTTCCCAAGATCCATATGCATTGCGCCGCCAAACGATCGGTATCATCAACATCTTGATGGATAGCAAATGGTCTTTATCCATGCGTCCAATCTGGGTGAAAGCGATGGAATTATTAGGCGTGGCTAGTGAAAAACAAGAAGAATTACTAGGTCAATTAGAAAACTTCTTCATCCTTCGCTTGAAAAATATCTTGTTAGAACAAGGTATGCCATACCAAGTGGTAGACATCGTATTGAGTCAAGATACTGTCACAGTTGCTTTAGCAGAAGGTTTAGGACAAGCCTTAACGGCGAACCGTCTTGATGAAAACGAACCATTAATGCAAGCTTACACACGTATCTTTAACATGGTGAAAGACGTGACTTTCACAGGTGTTGATGAATCCTTGTTAAAAGAAGATTCTGAACAAGCCTTGTACAAAGCGGCATTGCCGGTATATACAACGAATCGCAAAGCCATAGAGGCAGGGGACTATGTGAAAGCTGTAAGCTTGGCAGAATCCTTGGTGCCGTATATTGAAACATTCTTCGAACACGTTATGGTTATGGATAAAGACGAAACTGTGAAACAAAATCGTCTTCAATTATTGCGTATGACTTATGAAGTAAGTAACTTAGGCAAATTGAAGTAGGTTCTTATGATTGTTACAGTATTAACATTCTTTGCTAATCTGTTCATCATAGGAAGCATTGTGTATATGTACCAAGTCATCTTTGGACCTATTGATCATCCGTTTCTGATGAAAGCGATGGACCTCTTTCATGTGCGTATTAACCTGGAAAATATTAGCTATGCCGTAGCAGGTACCTCTGTGTTACTTGTGGCGGCACTAGCGCAAATTCCTTGGTTTCATCGCATTACCATGTGGCTCTATGGGGGACGTCGTCCCCTAGGGCAAGAGGTAGAGATTCTGCAGATGATTCAGAAGGATATACAAAACCATACTGGCATCGATATGTCGCAATTCGACTGGTTTATCAAAAATGATGATTCCATCAACGCCTTTGCAATGGGACATAATCGAATTTGTATCAATACGGGGACTATCATACAGTTGCCTTATGATGAATTATTGGGCATAGTGGCTCATGAAATGGGACATATTCATCATAAAGATGGGGCCTATGGATTTTCTTGTTTCTATATGAACTATTTGGGACAAATATGCATTCGTGTGTACGAATTATTTGCGCGTGTCATATTATGGATTCAATATTTGCGACTACCGATAATTACATTCATTGTACAAATCTTCTACCTTTGCGTGGTGTTGCAGATACTTTTCATGCAGTGGGTTATTAAAGCGCCTTTGATCATTATTGACTTATTCACAGGTAGAAGAGCAGAATATCGGGCGGATAAATATGCTTATGAAATCGGCTTAGGCGCTGAATTACATAATGCATTAGTTACCTTGCGTAATTATACTGCTGAAAGTAGCGAAAGTGGGCTCATGAGTAAACTCTACAGCACACACCCAGCCACAGAAAAGCGTATCGAACGATTGCGACAATATGTGGAGGGGAAGTATTAGATAGTATATATTAATTCATAGGTGCCTATCCAGTTAAAGGGTAAACGAGCATGATTAATGGACATTTAGACGAATTTAACTTTTTTGTAGATTATGGCTTAAAAGTTAATTTTACTTTATATTACAATGTTCAAATTCGTTATAGGCTTGACCATATGTAAATTAGGAGATGGGAATGTGGCAACTACAATCGAGGTAAATAAAAGTAGTGTTAAAGAGTTATTAATGACGGGAATAAAAGAAAAATTCTTGATTCCTGAATATCAAAGACCTTATGCTTGGACTGAGGATCAAGTTTTAACACTCTTTTCAGATTTAGTGGAATATACAAATAATCAAAATGAATCATCATATTTTTTAGGCTGTATTGTTTCCTTTAGTAATGAAAATAAGGAACAAGAAATAATAGATGGTCAGCAACGAATAACTACATTATTTTTGCTATTGAGAGCAATTCATAGAAAACTTCAAAAAATGAGTGATAGTAAGGAAAAGGATAATTTTATTAGACAGATTGAGCCAGCAATATGGAAAATAGATGAATTGACAAGCGTTGCTGACTATAGTTCAGTTCTTATTGAGTCAAAAGTACTAGAAGTAGAATATAATCAGATTCTAGAAAATATTTTAAAAACTGGAAAAGCTGAAGATAAAAATAAGGATAGATATTCGAAAAATTACAATTTACTGATAAAATTATTAGATGAATATGCAAATAATGAACCTTTAAATTTCTATAGATTCATAAATAATGTATTAAATAAGACAATTGTATTACCAATTAAAGCTGACACTCAAGAAACCGCATTAACAATATTCTCTACTTTAAATGATAGAGGACTACCTTTATCAGATGCTGATATTTTCAAAGTTCAAATATATAATAAACTTAATGAAGAGAATAAAACAAAATTTGTGGAAGAATGGAAAAAACTTACATTAAGATCAGAAATTGCAGGTGAAAGTATCCAAAAATTGTTTTACTATTACATGTTTTACCTGAGGGCTATGGAGAATGACAAAATAACAACTACTCCTGGACTTAGAAAATATTTTGCACAAGATAGTTTTTCTAGACTTTTTAAGGATAATTTATTACAAAATCTTAAAGATATTCTAGAATTTTGGGAAGTTGTTAATTGTAGAGAATCAAAAGAAGCAACATGGACAACAAATTTTTCTATATTAAGTATTTTAGATGTTCTTAGCTCATATCCAAATGAGTTTTGGAAATACCCAGTAATAATTTACTATTTAAAAAATAAGAATAGAGAAAAATTTGAAGAACTATTTTTGATTTTTTTGAGAAAATTATTTATAAATTTATTTAAAGTGTATCTAGTATCTCCAACAATTAACTCAGTTAAAACAAGTATTTTGAACTTAAATTCGTCTATTTTACATGATGGAGTGGTAAAGTTTGAATTTAGAAATGTAACAGAAGATGAGTTGCAAAATGGCATAAAACATCTACATAGAAATGCAGTTAGAATGTTATTAAAATTACTTGCGTATAATACAGAAGAACAAAAAGAATTATTACCTTATAATTGGGAGATTGAACATATACTACCAGTAAAATGGCAACAAAGTTATTTTAAGTCAAATGAAGATGAAGTAAATGAATTAATAGAGACAATTGGCAATAAAATTCCTTTTGAAAAGAGATTAAATATTATTGCAAGTAATGGATACTTTTCAAAAAAACAAGAACAGTATGCAAAATCTAATATAGAAATTACTAAACTAATGAGTAATGGTAATATAAAAGATTGGAAATTAGAAGAAATTAGAGAGCGCAATATAAGAATTATTGATGAAGTGCTTAAAACATTTAACTCATGGGATAATAGTTTAAGTGATAAGAATGAATTATCAACTGAAGAAATAGAGGCTATTAAGCTAATCAAAGAGAAGAACTTACATAAATATTTATAGTTTATCTTGGTGGATATTATGAGTTAATTTTGTATTTTCCTCTTGCATTTCTATGTTGGAAGCTTTGGGCTATGACATCGAGATAACATATGTAAAAGAAATGAAAAATAGAATGTTATGTGTAAGAGAGGATTCCCACTTATGAACAAAGAAATAACGAATAACGAATTTAATTCATTAAAAGAAGATGAGAAAAACAATATAATCAAGGCGCTTCATGAAGCAGGAGAGCCTGATAAAATTATCGAACTCTTGAGTGCTGTTCCTTTAGAAAGCCTAAGCAACCTACTTATTAGTCTACTTGGCGCTTCCTATAATAATGTTGCATCCTATGATAAGGCAATGGAAATCATGGAGTTTATACCGGAGAAAGAAAGAGATGCAAAGTGGTATTACCGATATGGGTATTCACTCCTTCACACAGATTTTCCAATAGCTAGTGACAAAGTGGAAGAGGTACTTGCTATGTTTGATAAAGCCTGTGAAAAAAGCATGGATGATGAAGTAAAGAATTGGTGTGCAGAAGAAATTTTTTACAATTGGAAGCTTCAAGAAACCGTACAGTCAAAAGAAGCATCATTTCCGCATATATATGATTACTATATACATTCTAACTATCCTAATGAAGAAGGTTCTGCATCGGAAGAGGAAGCTGTAGGCTCATTTTGTGGAAGTGTTTTACTTTCAGAAGATCTATGGGATAAAGAAAAATTAATCAGTGATTTAAAAGCGGATTGGGAAATTGAACTATCAAAAGAAGATACGGAAGATGAAGATACAATCGTTACCGATCTTGATAAATGTAGAATTGTAATCAGTAAATTCCCTGCACCTGTACCAAATGAAGAAGCTGAAATAAACGCAGAAAATAATTGGATGTGGGAAGAGGCTGTAGAGGTTACAAAGACTCATAAGGCTCACATTGTTGTAGCTATTTTGGGGGATGAAGAAGATTTAATATCAAGGGGCTTACTTTATACAAAAATTATGGCTACTTGCTGCAAGCAAGAAAACGCCATTGGCGTATTCACATGTGGTGTAGTATTTGAGCCTAGTTATTATATGAAAGCTGCTGAGATGATTAGAGATGGGGAGCTTCCAATTTTTACCTGGGTATGGTTCGGCTTATATAGGACTAAAAATGGGCTATCTACCTACACTTACGGAATGAAAGCTTTTGGAAAATTAGAGCTTGAAATCTTAGATGCCGATGAAGAAGCAGGAAAATTGCTATCGTTTATATCTGCAATTTCATCATATGTATTGCAAGATGATGTGGAATTTAAGGATGGAGAAACAATAGGACTTTCTACAGATGATATCCATCAAATCACACGGAGTAAAGGTGTTGCTCTTGCTGATCAGGACACACTAAAGATTTCTTATGAAAAGAAGAAAAAGAAGTCTTGGTGGAAGAGATTAAGAGAAATTTACTATGAAAACTGAATTTATTAAATTCTAAATAGACCTGAGTGCTTTTTTATATTATTAAAAATTCCTACTTGCATAAAAACTTTTATTTATGATAGAATAATACTGTTAATTTGAGATGGTCCTCTGCTTATAAGGTGTAAGTAATGAACGTCTGCAAAATAGGAGGAAAAAATCGTGAATATTATTGATGTATTAGAAAAAGAACAGCTTCGCTCTGACATTCCTGAGTTCCGCGCTGGTGATACTGTAAAAGTACACGTAAAAGTTGTGGAAGGTAGCCGTGAACGTATTCAGGTTTTCGAAGGTTTGGTAATCAACCGTCAAGGTGGTTCCGTTCGTGAAACTTTCACAGTTCGTCGTATCGCTTCTGGCGTTGGTGTTGAACGTGTATTCCCACTTCACAGCCCACGTCTAGCAAAAATCGAAGTAACTCGTCGCGGTATCGTTCGTCGTGCTAAATTGTACTACTTACGTAGCCTTACTGGTAAAGCTGCTCGTATTCGCGAAAAACGCTAATTTAAAAGGGTTAGCCATGAGACGTAAGTCTATGGCTAGCCTTTTTTTATTTCCTTTAGAAACTGCTAAATAGTAGGGCATATTAATTATGAAATCCTAGATGGGAGTTTGCTACTTGATAGTCGATTTTATATATTTTCATAAAATGTAGATGGTTTGGTAGTAGTATGTCATAAAAGATATTAGATTAGCAGAAAAAATAACAGTAAAATGAGCATATGATATAGATGAATAGGTGAAGTATGAGTCAAGAAATTTTTCCGGTCGTGCAGTGGTTCCCTGGCCATATGGCAAAAGCCACACGCATGATTACGGAACATAAAAAGAAAGTAGATGTGGTTATCGAATTACTAGATGCACGTATTCCTCGCAGTAGTGCGAATCCAGTTATTCGCGAGTTGATAGGTGATAAGCCACATGTAGTGATTTTAAATAAATGCGATTTAGCAAATCCAAAAGCTACAAAAGAATGGATTGAATTTTTTAAAAACGAAGGTATTCATGCTATTGCTATTGATTCTAAAAATGGAAAAGGAAATAAGCAACTCGTGAAAACCGTAGAATCCTTAGCACAGCCCATCATCGATAGATGGCTAAAAAAAGGAATCAAAGGTCGTACAGTACGTACTATGATTCTAGGGATACCCAATGTAGGTAAATCTACACTAATTAATAAACTAGCTGGATCCGCAGCAACACGTACTGCTAACAAGCCAGGTCATACACGTGGTCAACAATGGGTGAAGGTAGGTAAAAATCTTGAACTGTTAGATACGCCAGGTGTATTATGGCCTAAGTTTGAAGATCAACGGGCAGCTGCACGGTTGGCAATGACAGGGGCTATTTCTGACGATGTATATGACTTAGATTCTGTTATTAAGCAGTTGTTGGCATATCTAGAAGAGCATGAACCGACATTATTACATGAACGCTATAAATTGACGGAAGAAGAGCGGACATCCGTAGATACGATGTTAGAGGCTATTGGTCGTCGTCGTGGTTGTTTGGTAAGCGGTGGCGTCGTAGATTATGACAAGGTGCGCCGTGTGATTTTGACGGATTACAGAAATAATAAATTGGGATACATTACCTTTGATGGCGTCGATGAGGAGCCGTACTATGTTGACGAAGAGTGAGTTTGAGGAACTTAAAGTTAAAGATATTAAAAATCTACTGCAAGGTGAATGCCCTTTTGATTATGTACAATGGGCATTAGAAGATTCTCGTGAATCTGTGAAACACGCAGCTGGTGTGTATTTGCGAAAGCAGAAAAAAGTCTTAGAGGAGCAACAGCGTTTAGAAGCTATGTACGCTTATGAAGAAAGCTTTTATGAGGAAGGCAAATACCTAATCGCTGGTGTAGATGAAGTAGGTAGAGGTCCTATTGCAGGTCCTGTGACAGTAGTAGCTGTTATTTTACCACCTCATTGCAAACTAGTAGGCCTGAATGACTCTAAAAAACTGAGTCCAGAAAAACGAGATGCCTTATTTGATCAAATCATGGAGGTAGCCGTAGCGGTACACTGTGTGTCCTATGAGGCAGAAGTCATTGATACACTCAATATTTATGAGGCTACACGACAAGCTATGTATGAGGTGATTCGTAATTTGCCAGTACAGGCAGAGGCTGTATTATCGGATGCGATGAAATTACCAGATTTAGAGGTACCTGTAGAATCTTTGATTAAAGGAGACTCTAAAAGTGCATCTATTGCGGCTGCTTCCATTGTAGCAAAGGTAACACGGGACCGCTTCATGGAATCTATGGACGAAGAGTATCCAGGATTTGGGTTTGCGATCCATAAAGGATATTATACAGATGTCCATAAGCAAGCTATTAAAGACCTAGGTATTACACCACTGCATCGTCATAGTTTTGAACCGATTAAATCCATTGTGGCAGGTAAGCCTGTAGAAGAGATATAAATTATAGAGTAGAGATTTAGATACATATAGTTAGTATAGGCTTATACGTAATATGGTAGCTGTCATTTCTAGTAGTTACAAATAATACTATACTGTTTTATAAAAGCATTCTTATAGATTGTTCTATGGGAATGCTTTTTGCATATCGATAATTGTATATGGATTATAACACTCTTAGAGGAGTACACTCCTAACAGTGTGGGTTGTACGGTTTACATCCTTTCATAATGAAAGTAATGTAGAACTAAGGAGGTGCCTATGAATCACATTGAATTAGGCAGATACGGTGAAGACCTAGCTACCAACTATTTGAAAAGCCAAGGCTATGATGTATTGGAACGAAATATACGCTATCGATTTGGTGAAGTAGATATTATCGCTAAAAAAGAAAATATACTCATTGTAGTAGAGGTGAAAACAAGACGGACCCAAACCTATGGAATGCCCTGTGAGGCGGTGCATTGGAAAAAGAAACAACACATACGTCATGTCATATCTATGTTTTTGACAACCCGTGATATAGAGTATGAATCTATACGATTTGATGTCATAGAAGTATATGTGCCTCAAGTGGGAGATTCTAAATTACGGCATATGAAAGCGTGTCATTTATAAGATGGGAGGAGTATCATGTATGCAAAAACTTATGGAGTATGTGTGAGTGGTATTGATGGATATGTGGTGACCGTAGAAGTAGATATTAGCCCAGGTCTACCAAGCTTTGATATTGTTGGCTTACCAGCGACCTCTGTGAAAGAGGCAAAAGAGAGAGTGCGATCGGCTATCAAGAATGGGGGCTTCGAGTTTCCTATGAAGAGAATTGTGGTTAATCTAGCACCTGCCCATATTCGTAAAGATGGGTCTTCTTTAGATTTAGCCATTGCTATGGGAATTTTAGCCGCTCAAGAATCGGGAAAACATAAGAAAAAGGAGGTTATACATTGGAATCACCATATATTTATAGGAGAATTATCGTTAGATGGTTCTTTACAGCCAGTGATGGGAATGTTATCTATGGTGATGGGAGTGACAAATCAGGAGTTAGGGAATGACAATAATTATCTTTCTATAGTAGAAGATATTATTGTGCCTATAGGAAATCATGAAGAGGCTATTAGTGGGGCCTCTATACCTGTATATGGACTATCTACATTAGCTGCAGTTGTGGAAGTGTTAGAGGATCCTGAAAAGACAGAAAATCTATGTGTACAGGTAGCTATAGTGCCATCAAAATATAGTGCGGAAATACTAGATTTACAAGATGTAAAAGGGCAAGTAATGGCAAAACGGGCCTTAGAAATATCTGCTGCTGGTGGTCATCATTTACTGATGACAGGACCTCCGGGTTCGGGAAAAACCATGTTAGCTAAACGGCTGCCATTTTTATTACCGCCTCTTTCACGGGAGGAGCAACTAGAGGTAAGCCGCATTTATAGTGTAATGGGTTTATTAAAAAGTGGCCGATTAATGGAACAACGACCATTTCGCAGTCCTCATCATACGAGTACATTAGTGGCTATGGCGGGAGGAGGACAACCGCCAAAACCAGGAGAAATTACCTTGGCACATAAAGGCGTTTTATTTTTGGATGAAGCACCAGAATTTCGTAGGCCTGTCATAGAGGTTCTGAGACAGCCCTTAGAAGAACGACAAGTACATATTGCACGGATTGGAATGGCAACTACCTATCCCAGTGATTGTATTGTTGTCATGGCTATGAATCCATGTCCATGTGGATGGTTTGGAACGGAAGAAGATCATCGATGTACTTGTACAGCTACGCAAATTCAAAGATACCAACGAGTGTTATCAGGACCTATTTTGGATAGAATGGATCTAGTAGTACCCGTAGAAAGACCTACTTTAACAGAGATATATGCCCCTAAGGATAAAGTTAGTACAGCGCAAGTGCGCAGCCGTGTTATCCGTGCTAGAGCTATGCAAACTGAAAGATATAAAGGAACGAATATTGGTGTGAACTCACATTTAAGTCATAGTGATATAGAAATGTATGTGAAACTTTCTGAGCAAGCTAAAGAATTGCTAGATTCAGCTTTTACCACATTGCATTTGAGTTTACGTAGCTATGACCGCATTATTAAAGTGGCAAGAACAATCGCTGATTTAGCAGAATCTGAGGAGATTTTAACAGACCATGTGGCAGAAGCTTTGAGTTATCGGCAAGTACAGGAGGGATTGTAAATGAAAGATGAAATTTATGCGAGTGCTCTCCAACATGTAGTAGGATTAGGAAATGCAAGCTTAGGTAATTTGTTTACCTATTACGAAAGTGCCAAAGAAGCTTGGCATCATGTGTTATATCACAATGTGGAACCATCATTGGGTTGTAAATATGAATTATTTGATGAAATTCGCCGTCCTATCAATGAAAGCTTTCTATTACAATTAGAAGAAGATTTAGAGCGTTATCATATGGAAGTGATTACTTGGGAATCTCCATACTATCCAAAATCTTTATTAGAAATTTATAATAGTCCCCGAGTGTTGTATGGACGTGGGAATATAGAAGTGTTGCAACATACGGATCGTTCTTTGGCGATGGTAGGCGCTAGAAAGTGCTCTACCTATGGTGTACAAGTAGCTAGACACTTCGGACGGGCTTTATCTAATTTAGGTATTATTGTTGTTAGTGGAGGCGCCATGGGAATCGATCGTGCTAGCCATGAAGGGGCCTTGCAAGGACAAACTCCAACGATTGCTGTTATGGGCTGCGGTTTAAATGTAACCTATCCAAGAACAAACCGAAGTTTATTTTTAGAAATTTTAGAAAAAAATGGATTGCTATTATCAGAATATGGACCGCACATGCAAGCAAAGAGTCATCACTTTCCTTCTCGAAATCGAATTATCAGCGGTATGACGAGAGGCACTATTGTGGTGGAAGCAAAAGCTAGTAGCGGATCTTTGATTACTGCTGATATGGCGATTAATGAAGGGAGAGATGTATTTACCATACCTGGTAATGTATTGACGCATACTTGTGATGGAAATCATTGGCTTATTCAACAAGGAGCTACAGTATTAACAGATCCTGAGCAAGTGTTGCATGAATATGGTTGGCAAAAAGTCGCAAAGTATAGTAACATGGATAGTAATAAAGTAAACATAGTGAATGAAGAAGAACAAAGTGTGTTGAAGGCTATGAATCCTGGTGGAAATACAACGATTGAAGAACTTGTGCATAGCACACAATTACCTTTATCAAATCTTCATACATTGCTGTTACAGTTAGAGCTAAAACAAATGATTGCACATACCCCTCAGGGGTACGTGCTACATACTTAGAGGAGGAAGATTTTTGGCCATTACTAGATCCTTCGTTACAGGGGAGAAGAAAAAAGACAAAGATACAAAAGAAGCTGTCAAATCAAGCGCCAAAGCACCAGAGTCTAGACCTTTGGTCATGCGTCCGGAACCGATTGAAATAGAGCATAAACGGACTTTCAAAAAAGATGGAAAAACTTTAATCATCGTGGAATCACCAGCAAAGTCAAAGACCATTGAAAAATTTTTAGGTGATGATTATGTGGTAAAAGCTAGCATGGGCCATTTAAGGGATTTACCTAAAATGCAAATGGGTGTATCTATAACTAATGGTTTTTTACCTAGATATTTGAATGTACCAGGTAGAAAGGCTGTTATTGAAGATTTGCGCAAAGAATCAGATAAGGCGAAGGCTGTGTATTTGGCAACTGACCCTGACCGTGAAGGAGAAGCCATCTCTTGGCATTTAGCACATATTTTAAATATAGATGATACTACACCATGTCGAGTGACTTTCAATGAGATTACTAAGCATGCTATTCAAGAGGCGATGGCAACACCTAGACCGATTGATATGCATATGGTGGATGCTCAACAGGCTCGCCGCGTATTGGACCGTATTGTAGGCTATAAATTGAGTCCTTTGTTGTGGAAAAAGATTTGCAAAGGACTTAGTGCCGGACGTGTTCAATCTGTAGCGGTACGCATTATCTGCGATCGGGAACGAGAAATTCAAGCATTTATTCCAGAGGAATATTGGACTATCGAAGGCGTGTATCAAACAGCTAAGAATGAACAATTTGATGTGGTAGTGACACACAAAGGTGATGAAAAGCTAACGATTTCTAGTGAGATAGAAAGTGATGCAGTGTTACGTGTGATTCGTGACCGTGAAAGTGTAGTTAGTTCTGTACAATCAAAACAACGTAGTCGCAAAGCACCAGCTCCATTTACGACATCGACGATGCAACAAGAAGGTGTACGCAAACTGAATATGAATGCAAAACGCATTATGTCTGCAGCACAACATTTATATGAAGGTAAAGAAATAGGGGGCTATGGTCATGTAGGTTTGATTACCTATATGCGTACAGATTCCACTCGGGTATCAAAGGAAATGCAAGAATCGGCTAAAGCCTATATTCTCAAGACCTTTGGGAAGGAGTTTTATCCGAGTAAACCAAATGTATTTGGAGCGAAGGCGAATGCTCAAGATGCGCATGAAGCGATTCGTCCTACCATGTTGGAATTACCACCTAAAGCGGTAGCGTCCTATCTATCTAGTGATGAGTTAAAATTATATACCTTGATTTGGAATCGCTTTTTAGCGAGTCAAATGGCTCCACAGAAAAGTGAAACTATCACTATGCAATTTCATGTAGATGAGTATACATTGAAGGCTTCTGGGAATCGTGTATTATTTAAAGGCTTTACAGAAGTCTATGAAGACGCTAAAAAAGAAGATGACCATATATTGCCAGCCCTAGAGGAAGGGCAAGCTATTATACCTATCTCTATGGATGGTATACAGCATTTTACGCAACCTCCAAGCCGTTATTCTGAGGCGGGTCTTATCAAGGTCTTAGAAGAACAGGGAATTGGTCGACCAAGTACGTATGCAGCTACCATTGATACGATCTTAAAACGGAATTATGTGGAGCGTAAGGATAAACAATTTATTCCTACTGATTTAGGATTTGCTGTGGTGGAATTTTTAACAACTCATTTTGAAAAGTTCATTAATACGAAATTTACTGCCTCTATGGAGGAAGATTTAGACCATATTGCACAAGGGACTAACTTCTACGAAGCTGTTATCCATTCATTTTATGATAGTTTTGAGAAGGAATTATACACAGCTGAATCGGCTGAGAAGATAGAACTGGAGGCAGAAAAGAGTGGTATTCTTTGTGAAAAATGTGGACATGATATGGTCTATAAACTAGGACCTTATGGTAAATATTTAGCATGTTCTAACTTTCCAGATTGTCGAAATATTAAGTCCATTACAGTTAGCACGGGAGTGACATGTCCTAAATGTAAATCTCATGAGATTTTAGAACGTAAATCCAAGAGAGGTCGTGTTTTTTATGGTTGTGAAGGGTATCCATCTTGTGATTTTACAATGTGGGATAAACCTATTGATAAAACTTGTCCCATTTGTGGGAGCTTAATGGCTGAAAAAGTATATAAAAATGGAAATAAAAAAGAGTTTTGCTCCAATCCTGACTGTGAAACAAGGCCAAAACGTAAACCTAGAACAAAGAAAGAAGATAAAGAATGAAAGATTTTGTAACTATTATTGGAGCTGGTCTTGCTGGCTCTGAGGCAGCCTATCAACTGGCTAAGCGTGGTATCCCTGTGCACTTATATGAAATGCGTCCCAAAGTGTCTTCACCGGCTCATCATACAGATCAATTTGCAGAGTTAGTATGCTCTAACTCTTTGCGTGCGAATACGATAGAAAATGCAGTGGGGCTTTTGAAAGAAGAAATGCGTCGTTTAGACTCTTTAATCATGGAATCTGCCGATGCTACTCAAGTTCCAGCAGGTGGTGCCTTGGCTGTAGATCGTCATGCTTTTAGCAAAAGGGTTACAGAACGTATTAAAGAACACCCTTTAATCACAGTGATTCATGAAGAAGTGACAGAGATTCCAGATGAAGGTATTGTTATTTTTGCAAGTGGTCCACTCACATCAGAAGCGTTAGGGACTAAGATTAAAGAGTTAACTGGTTCTAAAGATTTTTATTTCTATGATGCGGCAGCGCCGATTGTAACAGCAGAGTCTTTGAATTACGATAAAGTATTTGCAGCCTCACGGTATGATAAAGGGGATGCAGATTATTTAAACTGCCCTATGACAAAAGAAGAATATGATGCTTTCTATGAAGCGTTAACTACAGCTGATGTAGTACAACCAAAAGATTTTGAAAAAGAAATCTATTTTGAAGGATGTATGCCTGTAGAAATTATGGCATCTCGAGGGGTAGATACATTGCGCTATGGGCCTTTGAAACCGGTTGGTCTTGTAGATCCACGGAACAATATTGAGTGGCATGCAGTAGTGCAGTTGCGCAAGGAAAATAAAGAAGCTACTATGTACAACTTAGTAGGCTTTCAAACGCATTTAAAATGGGGCGAACAAAAGCGAGTATTCCAAATGATTCCAGGGTTAGAGAATGCTGAATTTATTCGCTATGGTGTCATGCATCGTAACACATATATTAACTCTCCAGAACTGTTGAACCAAGCATTCCAACTACAATCTAATGCACGATTGTTTTTTGCTGGTCAAATGACAGGTGTGGAAGGGTATCTAGAATCAGCAGCTGCAGGTATGATGGTAGCTATCCAAGTGGCGCGTATGTTGCATGGCAAAGAATTTGTTACATTCCCTAAAACAACAGCTCTTGGTGGGTTAAGCCATTATATTAGTGCTTATGAAGGTTCAAATTTCCAACCAATGAATGTAAATTTTGGTATCATGGAACCTTGGGGAGCTAAAGTACGTAAGAAAAAAGAAAAAAATGCATTAATTGCTCAACGTGCATTAGAAGAATTAGAGGCATTAATTGTAGCAGAAGAGTTACTGTCTTAATGAATAGTTTTGTACTTGATAGATATAGTGCTTTACATATTCAAAGGCAAGAGAATTTTGCAATATTTGAAGTTTTATAGATAAGAAAAAGAGGAAAGGATTTGCTATGTGCAATCCTTTCCTCTTTATATTTCTTATTAGTTTGATTGTATAGGCATCACTTTGTGTTGAAACTAATGAATCATTATTTTCCTTTTTTGCCTTTCCCTATAGGGAATACATGTGTATCCGTTGTTCCTTTATAATGAAGGTATAGCCAGATGCCAAAGGACACAGCCATGACAATTAAGCTTGTAACCTGTGCTGACTTAAAGCCTAATGTTAGGTTTACATAATCTCCACGTAAAAATTCTAAGAAGAATCGCAAGGCAGAATACAAGAATGCATATAAGCAGAAGATTTGTCCTTTTTTATGAGGGAATACGTTAGCCAATAGTAAGATAACAAACAAAATAATATCTACTTGACCTTCCCATATTTCAGCAGGCCATAATGGTTGATTACCATAAGTGCGGTATGCCAAGGTAGTTTCTGGATAGAGAATACCGAAGTTTCCCCCAGTAGGGTGACCAAAGGCATCGCCATTCATGACATTCGCCATACGTCCCACAGATTGCCCTACCATAAGGGCTGGTGCAAATAAATCAGCAAATGCCCAAGGGTCTACCTGCTGTTTCTTTAAATAGTAAATTCCAGCAATAGCACCTAATAGTACGCCACCTTGGATAGCCATACCTCCTTGCCATACGTATGGAATTTCTAATAAGTGATTATGATAGTATCCCCAGTCAAAGAAGAATACATCCCATAGTCGAGCACCGATGATACCAGCGATAGCAACAGTAATGGTGAAATCCACCATATGTTTTTCCCATCCACGGCCATCTTTTTTCATAATGAAGTAGCCTACAACGGCAGCACTAATAATACCTAAAGCGAGAAGTAAACCGTAGGCGCGTACTGGAAAGCCTCCGATAAAAAATAAATATTGATGCATAGAACCTCCTATTATTTCTATTTTAAATGTTTCTAACAAATCCTACCTTTGTAGTGTACCATAAATTTTAGAGAAATAGTATAGTGTTCCCACTATATAGGCTGAATGTGATATAATATAAAGGTTAAAAGGAGCGCTTATGAAACACTTACAATTTATGAAACATATGGTGCTAGGAATATCTGCATTTAGTTTGTTTGCTTCTTATCCAGTAGCAGAGGCAGCAATCCATATTCCCTTTCCAGCACTGTCCAATACAACAACAGCAGTAGAACCTACACAATATGTAGGTCCTATGTTGTATATTCCAGAAAAGCAAGAAGTTACATTACCTATCACTATGGTATTTGATCCTATAGTATCAGAAACGGCGTATGATACAAAGTATGTACAGAATGGTACATCAATCATGTCTCCAAGCTGGTTTGAATTGACTTCGACTGGCCTAAAAGCAAGTCCTAAATTATCTTATGAGTACGTGAATCGTTATAAGGAAAAAGGATATCGTGTATGGCCTTTGATTACAAACCAATTCGATCCAGACATGACTAGTAAAATACTCGCTAATGAATCGATGTGGGAACGATACAAACAAGGTCTTATTAATTATGCTACAGAGTATGGTTATGATGGATATAACTTTGATTTTGAAAATGTTCATTACAAAGATAAAGCACAGCTAACTAAGTTTGTGGATTTTCTTGCTAAGGGATTGAGAGATTATAACCTACATAGTTCTATTGATGTAACGGGCTATTCTAATAGTGAAAACTGGTCTTTAGTGTATGATCGTAAAGCTTATGCTGATGCAGTAGATTATGTAGTACTTATGGCGTATGATGAAACTTGGGCATCTAGTGATATAGCTGGACCAGTGGCCTCCTATCCATGGGTGAGAAAGCATACAGAGCAAATGCTTTCCGAAGTACCAGCATCAAAACTCGTACTGGGTATTCCATTCTATATGCGTGAGTGGTCTGTACCAGTGAAAGGTTCTTGGGAAGGAAAAGCAAAAAGTAAAACACTAGCCATGTCCAAAGCGTTGGATTTAGAACGTGAATACAGAGATGTGATGCGCTGGGATGAGCGATTAAAAGGTAATTATTTAACGTTGACGAATAAAAATGGTGTCTATGGTATTTATGATGAAAAGAAACCATATGAGGGGACACTCACAAAAATTTGGTTTGAAGATCCACAGTCGTTAAGCTATAAAGTGGGTCTTGTAAAAGAATTACAACTTGCAGGAGTTGCGGCTTGGCGTAAAGGTTTTGAAGCTAGTGATGTATGGCCGGTGCTGAGTTTTGCTCTAGATGGTGCTACTACAAATAGCACTGAAAAGGAGCAAGCAATTTCAGACAAAAAAGATCATAAAAAAGAAGTAAAAAAACAAGAGAAAAAGAAAGGTAAGAAAAAAGATAAGAAGAAAAAATCTAAACATACAGATACTTCAGAAGTGACAAAGATTTCTAAAGACGGTAAAGAAATTGTGTTAAAGTTTAAGAAACCTCATAAACACTCTGATGAAACAGGTGTTGTAAAGGTTATAAAAGAAAAAAAGTCTTTGCCTAAAGACTAAGATTTGGAGTATACTTAGGAGTATTAATACATACAATTGAGGAGGCATAGCATGTACGAAAAATACGTGGCACAAGACATTGAAAAAAAATGGCAAACATATTGGGAAGAATCTGGGGTATTTAAAACAGAGTATGACCCAAGTAAAGAAAAATATTATGTGTTAGAAATGTTCCCATACCCATCTGGTAACTTACATATGGGACATGTGCGTAACTATTCGATTGGTGATGTAGTGGCACGTTTCAAAAAAATGCGTGGATTTAATGTATTACATCCAATGGGGTGGGATGCATTTGGTATGCCTGCGGAAAATGCAGCTATTAAAAATGGTGTATCTCCTAAAGATTGGACATTAGATAATATTGCTAACATGACACGTCAGCAAAAAGAGTTGGGTTTATCCTATGATTGGGGCCGTGAAGTTGCGACTTGTAAAGAAGATTACTATCGTTGGACACAATGGATATTCCAACAATTTTATAAAAAAGGCTTGGCTTATAAAAAAGAAGCAAAAGTAAACTGGTGTGAACATGATCATACAGTATTAGCTAACGAACAAGTTATTGATGGCAAATGCTGGCGCTGTGATAATGATGTAGTGAAAAAAGACTTAAAACAATGGTTCTTTAAAATTACAGATTATGCAGATCGTTTGCTAGACGATTTGGATACATTGGACCAATGGCCTGACCGTGTAAAAGCGATGCAACGTAACTGGATCGGTCGCAGTGAAGGTACACAATTTGCTTTTTATGTGCCTAAAATTGATAAATCCTTTGAAGTGTACACAACGCGTGTGGATACTTTATTTGGTGTATCTTATGTGGTGTTGGCACCTGAGCATCCATATGTAAAAGAATTGATTCAGGATGCTTCTAATAAAGTAGAGCTAGAGGCGTTCATTGAAACATTGCGTAACCAAAGTGATATTGAGCGTACTTCTACAGAAGCAGAAAAAGTAGGTATGTTCACAGGTTCTTATGCGACACACCCTATAACTGGTAAAGAAGTGCCAATTTGGATTGCTAACTATGTACTAGCAGACTATGGTACTGGTGCTGTTATGGGTGTTCCAGCTCATGATGAAAGAGACTATGCCTTTGCAAAAAAATATGATTTACCTGTGAATTGGGTCATACAAAATGCAGCACAAGATTTGGATTTTGCTTCCTTAGATACAGCATTCACTGAAGATGGTATATTGGTGAACTCCGGCGACTTTAATGGAAAAACTTCTGAAGAAGCGCGTCAAGCATTAGGTGATTACTTCACTGAACAAGGTACAGGTCGTAAAACTGTAAACTTCCGTCTTCGTGACTGGTTGATTTCTCGCCAACGCTATTGGGGTTGCCCTATTCCAGTTGTATACTGTGAAAAATGTGGAGAACAATTAGTGCCAGAGGATCAATTGCCTGTAAAACTTCCAGAAGATGTATCCTTTGACGGCGGTGCTATCTCTCCATTAGCCACATCTGAAAACTTCCTGAACACAACATGCCCTTGCTGCGGTGGTCCTGCTCGACGTGAAATTGATACAATGGATACGTTCATTGATTCATCTTGGTATTTCTTGCGCTACGCAGATGCGCGCAATGACAAAGAAGTGTTTAATAAAGAAATCGCGAAATACTGGATGAATGTAGACCAATATATCGGTGGTATTGAACATGCGATTTTGCACTTATTATATGCACGTTTCTTTGTAAAAGTGTTACATGATATTGGTTTAGTAGAAGTAAATGAACCTTTCAAAGCCTTGTTAACACAAGGTATGGTGCTAAAAGAAGGGTCTAAAATGTCTAAATCTAAAGGTAATGTGGTATCTCCAGAAGAAATCATTGCCAAATACGGGGCGGACACAGCTCGTTTATTCATTTTATTCGCAGCACCAGTAGATCGTGATTTGGACTGGAGCGATCAAGGGGTAGAAGGTTCCTATCGTTTCTTAGGTCGTGTATGGCGTATTATCGATACATATCAACAATTAGGTACAACAGGGCATCATGATAGCTTATCCAAAGATGAAACAGCATTACGCCGTGAATTACATCGTGCTATCAAAAAAGTAACAGAAGACTTAGATGGTAAATTCAATTTTAATACTGCCATCAGTACTGTTATGGAATTGGTAAATGCTATGTACCAATTTAAAGATAGTCATGATACAGTACAAAGTGAGTTAGCAAAAGAATTAGTTGAAAAATTAACATTGTTGTTAGCTCCATTTGTGCCACATATTACAGAAGAAATTTGGCATGAATGCGGATTTGAAGGTTCTGTACATGCTGCATCTTGGCCGACTTATGAAGAATCTGCTCTAGTAGTAGATGAGGTAGAAGTGGCAGTGCAAGTAAATGGTAAAGTACGTGATAAATTGACGGTATCCGTTTCTTTATCTAAAGAAGAACTAGAAGCAGCTGCAAAAGCATTGCCACGTGTACAAGAGTTTACTGAGGGTAAAACTATTGTGAAAGTGATTGTGGTACCTAAAAAATTAATTAATATTGTAGTCAAATAAAACGAGGTTCCTATGGAAAAACGTAAGGACTATATTAGCTGGGATGAATACTTTATGGGTGTTGCCATGTTAGCAGGGCAACGCTCTAAAGATCCTAATACACAAGTAGGGGCTTGTATTGTAAGTGATGATAATAAAATTTTATCTATCGGCTATAATGGTATGCCCTTAGGTTGTGATGATGATGAGTTCTCTTGGAATCGAAACCGAGATGAAGACAATAAATACTTTTATATCGTTCATAGTGAATTGAATGCCATATTGAATTATCGTGGTGGTTCTTTAGAGGGCAGTAAAATCTATGTTACTTTATTCCCTTGTAATGAATGTGCCAAGGCCATTATACAAAGTGGCATTAAAGAAGTGATTTATTGGCGTGATGATTACAAAGATACACGAGAAGTGCAAGCATCAAAACGATTGTTTCAAACTGCGGGAGTAACGATTACGGCTTATGAGCCAAGCGGTAGACAATTATCGTTACAACTATAATTGAATAGACTACATATGCATATAAAAAGGCTGAACTTAAGGATTATTCCTAAGTTCAGCCTTTTGTGTGTGTAAAATATAATATCGAACAAAATAACGGCTAGTTCCCATTAGAGACTAGCCGTTTATATGTTCGATATTTATTTAGTGTTGCCTATTACTTTTTTGATAGCTTTGACACCTTTAGAAGTAATATTTTTGCCAGTTTTTGTCAATCGTGTACGAGTGCGTGTGACTCTACCCATAGCAGTCAAAGAAGACTGTTTACGTGGCTTCATATCTCTTTCATTACCGAAGTCACCACGACGGATACTAGTAGCCTTTACTTTTTCAGAACCTACAGAACGTTGTAACTCTTTCATAATTACTTTGGTTTCTACAGATTTTTCAAATGTATATACATCTGCCGCTACATAGCCTAATTGTGGGTACGCATGAAGAATTACATGGCAATGATGGGATACGGCTACCAAGAAGATTTCATCTTCTAAAATTTGGCAATCAATTTCCTCAACACATTGATTGGTAATTGCTAAGGCGTTTACAATAGCATCTTGTAATACAGCAGGAGATTCTATTTTTTCATCAATACAAGAATATAAATCAATTAAGACGTGCTCACCTAAAACGTGCATGTTTTCACCTACTTTCATTCATAGTCTATTATATAAGATAATTTTAATTTTGTAAATTTGTTATACTTTTTTGTAATAGTACTAATTATAAAAATTAATTATAGAATTTACTAAACTCTACTACTATGGTAAGCTATAGATAAGATATAGAGAGCTATGTCCTTTTGAACGAGTTGTTCAAACATGTAAATGATACTACATATAGTAATGCTAGGAGGTCCTACTATGAAAGCACCGTTACGTTACGATTTTGCTTCTTTTTCTACAGAAGCGCAGGCCGTATGCCCTGAACGAGTATTTACAGATTTTTTACACCGCTATGCCTATGGTGTAGATGCTTCTTGTTATTCCTATGTACCACAAGTAGTGGTGAAAGTTAATAATGAAGCAGAAGTCATTCGTATTTTAAAATTAGCAAATCAATATGGTACACCTGTTACTTTTAGAGCTGCAGGCACATCTTTATCTGGTCAAGCTTCTAGTGAACATGTGTTAGTGGTGGCTAATGATGGCTTTAAACGTATGGAAGTTTTAGATGGGGGCAAAGCACTGCGTTGCGATTGCGGAGTTATTGGTTCCGATGCGAATGAAAAATTAGCTCCTTATGGACGTAAAATTGGCCCAGATCCAGCTACTATTGCTAGCGCTTTGGTAGGGGGTATTTTTAACAATAACTCTTCTGGTATGTGCTGTGGCACTGTAGAAAACTCTTATCAAACAGTAAAATCTGTTCGTGTTGTATTAGTAGATGGGACTATTTTAGATACTAGTGATCCTGCAAGTGTACAAGCTTTCATGACCTCTCGTGCAGACCTTGTAAAAGGACTATTAGATCTTCGTCAATGGATTTTTGATGATCCAGAATTAGTAGAGTTAATCCAACGTAAATTTAAAATTAAAAACACTACAGGCTATTCCATTAATACCTTAGTTGACTTTGAAGATATTGTAGATATATTAAATCATATCTTTATCGGTTCTGAAGGTACATTAGGATTTGTATCCGAAGTAGTCTACAACACAGTAGAGGATAAAAAATTCAAGGCTTGTGGTCTTGTGTTCTATAAAGAGCTATCCGATGCGTCTCGAGCAGTTGTAACGTTAGCGAATATGGGACGTCAGTATGTAGTATCTGCAGAAATGATGGACTATCTCAGTCTTAAGAGTGTACAAAAGTTAGAACAAGTACCAGATTTTGTGCGTGGTGTACCAGAGGGTACTAGCTGTATTTTATTCCAATCTGAAAGTAATAACGAACAAGAATTGGCGGAACAAGTGGAATATATCAAAGACCAATTAAAAGATATTCCTACGATTATTCCAAGCTTATATTCTACAGATCCAGCAGAATATAATTCATGGTGGTATATCCGTAAAGGATTGTTGCCAATTGCAGCAGGACAACGCAAATCTGGTTCTACGGTAATTACAGAAGACGTGTGTTTTAAAATTGAAGATTTTGTTAAAGGCATCGGTATCATTACAGAATTATTCCGTAAATATGATTTCATGGATAATGGTATCATCTTTGGTCATGCTTTAAGCGGTAATGTTCATTTTATCATTACTCCAGACTTGAATGATCCAAGAGAACGTGATAATTTTAGTGGACTTGTGAAAGAAATGGCAGAACAAGTAGCAGCGGTAGAAGGTAGTATTAAAGCAGAGCATGGTACAGGCCGTATGGTAGCGCCATTCGTTGAATTGGAGTGGGGTGTGAAAGCTTACCAAGTTAACCGCCGTATCAAAGAATTATTTGATCCTAATTACTTAATCAATCCAGATGTTATCATTACTGATGATCCAGATGTATATAAAAAGAACCTGAAAGCAATGGCTGCTATTGATCCATTGTTCAATATGTGTATTGAATGCGGTTTCTGTGAAAAGAATTGTCCATCTAAAAACTTAACATTAACACCACGTCAACGTATTTCCTTGGTACGTGAAGAAACACGTCTTCGTCAAGAAGGTAAACATGCGGAAGCAGATGCTTTAGCGGAAGGCTATCAATATTATGGTGTAGATACATGCGCAGCATGTTCTATGTGTTCCATGCTATGTCCACTAGGTATTGATACAGCACAAATTGCCTTATCTGTTCGTAAAGTGACAGCAAAAGGTCATGGTATTGCAGAAGCGATTTATGATAATTTCCCATCTACCTTAGCAGCAGCCCGCATGGGTGTGACATTAGGTGGTGCAGCAGGTAAAGTAATTACTAATAAGTTAATCTCTAAAATTACAAAAGGGGCTCACAAACTAACAGGTGTGACACCATATGCTCCAACTACATTGCCAAAAGCTAACCGCCATACCTTGAAAAATCAACGTAATACTGTGGGCAATGATAATGTTGTGTATTTTAGTACTTGTGCAAATCGTGCGTTTAAACCAAATCAAGGTCAAAAAGATACTCGTAGCTTGCAGCAAGTGATGGAAAACTTATGCAAAAAAGCAGGGTATAATGTGATCTATCCACGCCATATTGAAAATTTATGCTGTGGTTTGAGCTTTGAAAACTATGAAGATATTGATAAACGTGCTTTGCGCGATTTAGAAACTGCTTTATTAGAAGCAAGCTGTGGTGGAGTGTACCCAGTTGTTATTGACCATTCTGCATGTTTCTCTCATGCGTTTAAACATATCAAATCTGTTACGATTCTTGATGTATCTGAATTTTTATATACTCATATCGTGCCTAAATTAGATATTGTAAAATGCAAAGAACGTGTTATCGTGCATAAACAATGTAAAATTAAAAAAGCTGGCAAGGAAAAATATATTGAACTTATTGCACGAGCATGTACTGATGAAGTATTCAATATTAAATCCTTTGCATGCTGTGGTTTTGCAGGGCAAAAAGGTTTCTTCACACCAGAATTGAACCATTCCGCTACACGTGATTTGGGAGATGAAGTGAAAGAGTATGGAGCAACACTAGGAGTAAGCTCTAGCTCCACATGTGAAATCGGCTTAGGCGAACGTGCAGGCATTCCATTTATTGGTATTGCATACCTATTAGATGCATGTTCTAAATAACTATCTATTACAACCGTATACAATGAAAAAAGCAGCCCTTTTGGGGGCTGCTTTTCTGCATATCATAATATATTGAACGATTAAATACCATGGGAAACATATTGTTTCTATAATAAGTATGTGGACTACTGCTGTACAAGTAGATACTGTAAAAAGGAAGGAGGGACCGAAGTCCCTCCTAGGTATAAGGGGTGTATATAAAAATATGTATTACTCACCAAAAATAACAATTCCTTTTGTGGTAATTTTAATTTCTGGAATCACTGTTAAGCATAGGAAGCTTAAATTAATAAAAGGATCTAATCCACGGTTTACTCCCATAGAATAGGCAATTTCTTTCATTTCTGCAACTTTTGCATCCACAACTTCGTGGCTTTCATTCGTAATCAGTCCCATAATTTCTAGTGGAAGCTCAGCGATCACTTTACCTTCACTAGCAATGACATAGCCACCACCAATTTCTTTCAAACGCTCAATAACTACTAGCATGTCTCGGTCATTGTCTCCAACTACGATAACATTATGTGCGTCATGAGCTACAGAGGTACCGATGGCACCATTTTTAATATCATAGCCTTTGATAATGCCAACACCATTATGTCCTGTTGCATGATGACGTTCAATACATGTAATTTTATTGAATGTTTCATTTTCCGTGAAAAGTCCGTTGGATACTGGAACTTCTTCGTGTGTCATTTTGGTTAGCAAAGTACCAGGAATTAAATTGATGATTGGCATTGGACCAGTAACAGGTAAATCTAGTTGAAATGGTTTAAATTCCCCGATATTGACAGTATGTAATAGGTGAGTAGGTGTCTTTTTCTCATGTGTATAGGTACGAGAAATTTTTTTGCCACCTATTAATATATCGTGAATTGTTACTTCCTTATAGTCATCTAGTATAATAAGGTCAGCTTTATAACCAGGAGCAATGGCACCTTGATCACGAAGGTGATAGGCTACACAAGAGTTGTAAGATGCCATTTTATAGGTTTGAATTGGGTCTAGGCCAAGTTCTATGGAGCGTTTTACATTGTAACTAATATGTCCTTTAGCAATGATATCCTCAATATGTTTATCGTCAGTACAGAAAGAGTATTTATCACAACAAACACCATCTTCAATCATGCCTTTTACGATAGCTTCTAGATTATGAGCAGCACTGCCTTCACGAATTAATACTTGCACACCAGCCATGACTTGAGCTTTTGCTTCTTCATAAGATCCGGCTTCATGATTCGTACGTACACCTGCTAATACAAAGGCTTGTAGTTCCTTGTCATTTACACCAATGATATGACCATCGATAACACGATCCTCATAGACTTCTAACTTTTTCAGCATAGGAATATTTCCGTTGATGACACGAGGAATGTCCATCACTTCACCTAATCCTAAGATACGAGGGTTTTGTTTAAGCTCACTCAATTTTGGCGCTTCTAGTATGCAGCCAGTTTCTTCACCAGCGATAGCAGGAACACAAGATGGTGCCATTACATACACATGTCCCTCTACATCGTTAGTTTCATCAATGATAAATTGAATCCCTTCAAGCCCCGCTACATTACCAGCCTCATGAGGGTCTACAATGAAAGTAGTAGTACCAAATTGCAGGGCCTGATGAATTAACTCAGATGGATTAACTAGTGTGGATTCTAAATGAAGATGACTGTCTACGAAGCCTGGTACGATATATTTTCCTTGTAAGTCTAATTCTTCTTTACCTTCATAGGATCCAAGACCAACAATAACACCATTTTCGATAGCCACATCTGTTTGAACCCATTTTTCGCTAAATACATCTAACACTGTGCTATGCTTTAATACTAAACTTGCTTTTTCTTTGCCCAATGCCACATTGGACATTTGACTGTAAGAATTATAGTTAATCATGAAAAGACTCCTTTACCAACTAAATAATAAATGGCATAACTTCTTTTACGATAAAAATAAGTGCTAGTACATACATAATGGCGGAAATATCTTTTTGTTGACCTGCTAGTAATTTAACCACCACATAACTTACAAGACCCCATTCAATACCAACACCGATGGAGTAGGTGAAAGGCATCATGATAATCGTTAAAAATGCAGGAATCCCCTCAGTGATATCTTCAAAGTTGATTGCTTTAATACACATAAGCATGAATAAGCCTACAACAATTAAAACTGGTGCAGTGGCTGCTGCTGGAATCACCATCAATAATGGAGCAAAAAATAAAGCAACTACAAACAGGATAGAAGATGTAATAGCGGCAATACCAGTACGCCCACCCTCAGCAATACCAGCGGCAGATTCTACAGCTACGATATGTGGAGAGGCTCCAAATAAACCAGCAATAGTAGTACCTAGAGCAGCTACTTTCATGCAATTACCATTCACTCGTTGACGATCTGCTTCTGGAACTTCTGCTTGTTCACTGAGACCAATCAATACACCTACGATGTTAAATAAGTTAACAAATAAGAAGGTGAAAACCACGAAGAACATATCTGCTGTTACTAATTCAGAAAAGTCAAACTTCATAAAAACAGGAGCCATACTAGGTGGCAATGATAGAATGCTATCTGGAATCTTAGTGACACCTAAAAAAACACCTAAAATGGCACAGGCAATGATAGCGATGAACATGGTTCCTTTTATGCCACGAGCGGTCATTGCTGTAATTAAAATGACACCAATCATGGCGATGATGACATTTGGATCTGTAAAGCTACCTAATCCCACAATCGTTCCCTGATTTGCTATAACAATATTCACACTACTAAGACCGATTAAAGCGATGAATAAACCGATACCGGCGGTTACTGCTAATTTTAAATTGTGTGGAATAGCCTCAAAAATGTAATCCTTAATAGGTGTAAGTGCAATGAATAAAATCAATAGACCCGCAATTAGTTCAGCAGTCAAAGCAAACATAAATGAGTGGTGCATTTGGATAACGACGGTGTAGGAAAAATACGCATTAATCCCCATCCCTGAAATGCCAATATAGGGCATATTCGTGTAAAAACCTAATAATAAAGTAATGATAATACCGCAGATAGCAGTAGCTGTAAACACAGCTCCCTCATTCATACCGCTAGCACCTAAAATGATAGGATTAACTGCTAATACATAAGAGACACAGAGAAAACTCGTAATACCTGCAAAGATTTCTCGCTTAATGGTGGAACCGCGCTCCGTTACATTAAATTTACGATCCCAAAAACTGTTGTTACTACCAATAGTTGGACTGGTGTTCATAAAAATACACTCCTTTCACAATGATGTTGATAGTAGACCTTTACTATGTCCTCATCATAGCATATATTCTCAGGTATTACGCATATCAATTAATCATTTCATCGTGGTTTATAAGATACTTAATTAAGTATTTTTGAATTTATATTCGGTAAACAGGGCGAAATATACGAAATAGTTAAAGTATACCTAAAATATCGAGTTTTTATCAATTAAAGAGGTATAATGATAACGTTGTAAATGTCCGTATAGATAAAAGACATAAATATACAAATATTTATTATGCTGAACTGTAATATATAGAATGCTATTATGTGATAAAAATCATTTCTACTTATCAATACATATTAAATAGATAGATTTCTTCTAGTAAACAACGTATACTTAAGCTATGAATGACAAAAGATAAGGAGTTACAGGTTAAATACTAAAACCCTATGAATATATTTACTTAGGGGAAAACATAGGCATAAATATGGCACATAAATCTAAAATTGTTTGCACTTATTACAGTTCCGGACAGAGATCTATAATCGCTGGAAACACCATATGGCCGACTTGACTTCATTTAGTTTATTGGCATTACAATGAAGGAGCTACAAGAGATCATAAATGAAAAAATCACTGTAAAAGAGTTGTACGAAAAACTTGGCACTGATGTAACAAGTTATACTAGAAAGTCTGTGATATAGTTAGGGTGAATGGCAACTTTCATTGCTATATCAAGAAATCTATGATACAATAAACTCATCTTATAAAGATAAGAACTAAAATCAAATACAGAAGTCTTTGAGGCAAGGTGCGAGGGGAACCTCAATTCCTGACCGGCGGTATAATAGTCCGCAAGCTCTTGAGAGCAGATCCGGTGATATTCCGGAACCGACAGTAAAGTCTGGATGGGAAAAGACAGTATATTGATGGCTATTGTATATGCTATCAAATATTTGGAATGCTAAAGGGACTATGTATATAGTCCCTTTTTTGTGTAGAGGTGAGCCATGACACATATGACAACTGATGAAAAATATATGGCAAAAGCGATTGAATTAGCAGAAAAAGCAAGAGGATGTACATCTCCAAATCCTATGGTAGGGGCTATTATTGTAAAAGATGGTCGCATCATTGGTGAAGGATATCATCAAAAAGCAGGTGAACCTCATGCAGAGGTGTATGCTTTGCATCAAGCTGGTATGGATGCTAAAGGAGCTACCTTGTATGTAACACTTGAACCATGTTCACATTATGGAAAAACACCGCCTTGTGCTAAACGTGTGATAGCCGCAGGTATCTCACGGGTTGTCATCGGTATGATTGACCCTAACCCTTTAGTTGCTGGTAAAGGCTTAGAGATGCTACGAGAGGCGGGCATAGAAGTCGAGGTTGGTGTATTAGAGCGACAATGTGTGGAAATGAATGAAGCATTTATTACATACATTAAAACAGGAAAGCCTTTTGTGATTTTAAAATCTGCCATGTCTATGGATGGAAAGATTGCTACTGCCAGTGGCGAATCAAAATGGATTACCAACGAAGAAGCGAGAATCGATGGACATCGTATTCGTAAAGAAGTAGATGGTATGTTGGTGGGTGTGGGTACAATTATATCGGATGATCCATTGCTAAGTTGTCGTCTTCCACAAGAAACAATAGAAAAGCAACCACATCTATTTATTCTAGATTCCAAAGGTAGAACGCCATTAGATGCGACTATTTGGACAGTACCTAATCGCAATATAACAATATTTGTTGGCGAAGAGTGTGGGCTAGAACAAATGGGAGCTTTTAGTGATAAAGGCGCAGAAGTCATTATGACGCCATCAAATGAAAGAGGCTTAGATATTTCTTTTATTCTGGAAGAACTAGGCACTCGTCAATGTATGAGCCTGCTTATTGAAGGTGGAAGCCAAGTGGTGGCTAGTTTTGTAGAAACTAAATCTTTTGATAAATTGGTAACCTACATTGGGAATCGTATTATTGGAGGTATTGGAGCTACACCAGCTGTGGGTGGTTTAGGCTTTTCTAGTTTAGATGAAGCAGTACAGCTAGATATTGATGAAGTGATGGCTGTTGGTGATAATATGAAGATAATTAGTTATCGAAAAGGAAGAGAAGGCGTTTATGTTTACGGGGATCATTGAAGAAATAGGTACCATACAGAGTGTAAAACGTTCCCAAAGTTCACTTACCCTTGACATTGCAGGAACTGTCATTTTCGATGACTTAAGAATTGGTGATTCTGTAGCAGTTAATGGTGTGTGCTTAACAGCAACCACTATTGGCTCTAATCGATTCACAGCGGATGTGATGCCGGAGTCTGTGAAAATGACAACATTACTTAATCTTTCAACAGGAAGTAAGGTCAATTTAGAACGAGCTATGGCTGCCAATGGTCGTTTTGGTGGCCACGTTGTGGCAGGTCATGTAGATGGACAAGGTACTATCATAGGGAAGGATCATGTGGGTAATTCTATCGTGTTCCGCATCACTACTGATTCCGATATATTACATTATATTATTTACAAAGGGTCCATCACTGTGGATGGAGCTAGTTTGACTGTATCTAAGGTGGGACCGAGTTGGTTTGAAATTTCTATCATTCCTCATACCATTGGAAACACCATTTTACAATATGCCTCCATAGGGACTACAGTGAATTTAGAAACAGATATTTTCGGTCGTTATATTGAACACTTTATAAAAGGGCCTCAAGAGGTGCCGACTAAAGGTGGAAAGGTAACGATGGATACATTGTTAAGTAACGGCTTTTTATAGAAAGGATGATACAAATGTCCTATACATTAAATACCATTGAGGAAGTAATTGAAGATTTGAAAGCAGGTAAACCTGTGATTATTGTAGATGATGAAAGTCGAGAAAATGAAGGCGATTTAGTGATTGCAGCTGAATTTGCTACTCGTGAAACTATAAATTTTATCATCAAAGAGGCTCGAGGTTTATTGTGTACACCGATGTTAGAAGGTGATTTGCTACGACTTGGTATTACTCAAATGGTAGAAAAGAATACGGATAATCATGAAACCGCGTTCACTGTGTCAGTAGACCATGTGGATACTACCACTGGTATCTCTCCAGAAGAACGTGCTGTAACGATGCAAAAACTCATTGATCCAAATGCAAAACCAGAAGATTTTAGACGTCCTGGACACGTATTTCCATTACGTTATAAAGAAGGTGGAGTGTTAGTACGTCAAGGCCATACAGAAGCATCTATTGACCTTTGTAAACTAGCTGGTTTATATCCTGCGGCAGCGATTTGTGAAATTACCAATGATGAAGGCTATATGTCACGTATGGATGATTTATTGGCTTTTAGTAAAAAACATAACTTAAAGATTGCTTCTGTAGAAGCTTTAGTGGAATACAGAAAGCGACACGATAGATTAGTAAGCATTGCAGCAGAAACAAAACTGCCTACAAAGTTCGGTGAGTTCCGCATCATTGTGTTTAAAAATGAAGTAGATCATAAAGAGCATCTTATGATTGTAAAAGGTGATGTACGTGGTAAATCTGATGTGTTGATGCGTATTCATTCTGAGTGCTTAACAGGAGATGTATTTGGTTCTCATCGCTGTGACTGTGGAGAACAATTGGAAAATGCATTGCGCTCTATTGAAGAGCAAGGAGAAGGTATTGTTATCTATATGCGCCAAGAAGGGCGTGGCATTGGATTAACGAATAAAATTAAAGCCTATACACTACAGGATCAAGGGTATGATACGGTGGAAGCGAATGTAAAATTAGGTTTCCCTCCAGATATGCGTGAATACTCGTTAGCAGCACAAATGTTACGAGAATTAGATGTAAAAAGTGTTAAGCTATTAACGAACAATCCAGAAAAGAAAGAGGATTTAGAACGTTGGGGAATCACTGTATCTAAGCGAGTTCCTATTGTGATTAAAGCGAATAGTATTAATGCAAAATATTTAAATACAAAAAAAGAAAAAATGCGTCATATGCTGTAATAATATATGAAAATAACAACTAATAAACAGTGTGCTTAGGTCCATATATGTCTAATGTGAATAAAGGAGAATGACAATGATTCAAGAAGGTAAATTAATAGGTACAGGTAAGAAATTTGCTATTATCGGTTCCCGTTTTAATGAGTTCATCACATCTAAATTAATTAGCGGTGCGAAAGATGCATTATTGCGTCATGACGTGCAAGATAGTGATATTACTACTATTTGGGTACCAGGTGCTTTTGAAATTCCTTTAATTGCTCAAAAAGCGGCGAAAAGTGGCAAATATGATGCAGTCATTTGTTTAGGTGCAGTCATTCGTGGTGCTACTACCCATTACGATTATGTTTGTAATGAAGTAGCAAAAGGTATTGCCCATGTGTCGTTAGACTCTGGTGTACCTGTTATGTTCGGGGTAGTTACAACGGAAAACATTGAACAAGCTATTGAACGTGCTGGTACAAAAGCTGGTAATAAAGGTTTTGATTGCGCTATGGGTGCTATCGAAATGATCAATCTATTGGAATCTATGTAGAAAGAAGGATATCCGTGGATTTTATTAAACGTTATACAACAGCAGAAGGATTGCGGCTATCCATTGCCGTAACTACTGATACAGTAGAAGAGGCGAGAGTTCGCCATGATTTGTGGCCGGTGGCAACAGCTGCGTTAGGTCGTACTATGACTGGGGCTATGCTAATGGCTAGTGATTTTAAAAATGATGAAAATGTAAGTATCCGATTGCGTGGTGATGGACCTTTGGGCATTGTTCATGTGGATGCATTCAGTAATAACACTGTGCGAGGATATGTGGACCATCCGCATGTAGATGTACCACTATTGCGAGAAGGAAAGCTTGATGTAGGGGCTGCTGTAGGGCGCAATGGAGAGGTTCAAGTGACTCGCTTTACTAAACTTCGTCAAAACTATACTTCCCAAAGCCCTATTCAAACAGGTGAAGTGGCGGAAGATTTAGCCTATTATCTTGCTATGTCTGAACAAGTGGGATCTGTATTAAGCCTAGGTGTATTAGTAGATCCAGATTACCATACGATTGTAGCAGGTGGCTTTTTAGTACAAGCTTTACCAGATGTGACAAATGATGCATTTGATAAAATTGAAGCAAATTTGAAAACCATTGGACCTGTTACTAATTATTTGAAATCTAACCCAAATGCAGAGAACCTAATGGAACGCATTTTGGATGGATTTACTGTACAAGAAGTCTATAGTGAGCATATTCATTTTGCATGTCCTTGTAGTCGAGAACGATTTTTTGATCGATTAGCAAGTTTGCCATTGCATGATAAACAAGAATTAGCCCAAGATGAAGTAACAGAATTAACTTGTCACTACTGTAATGAAAAATATCATTTTTCTAAGGAAGACATGCAAACCTTATTAATCGAAGAAACACATTAATGCTACTTGTTTCTATGGAGGGAACAGTATGAAAAGTATTGAATGGAATGGATCAGAAGTTATTATCTTAGATCAAACGAAATTACCTACATCTGTAGAATATGTACGTTGTACTGACTGGCGGCAAGTGGCTGAAGCTATCAAAATGCTTCGTGTTCGAGGGGCCCCTGCTATTGGTGTATCCGCTGCCTATGGATTAATTCTTGCCTTCCGTGAAAGCTATCATCGTGGTGGAGCCAGTGCAGAGATTTTGTCTGAATTTAGAGCTTTTGCGGAAACCTTACGCCAAACTAGACCGACAGCTGTTAATTTAATGTGGGCTATTGATCGAGTATTGCGTGTGGTAGATACTTTCACGGGCGATATTGCCGAATTAGATGCAGTTCTTGTCAAGGAAGCTATCGCCATTGATACTGAAGATATTGCCTTAAATGAAAGTATGGCAAAACATGGTGCTACCTTATTCCAAGATAAAGAATCCTATCGTATTTTGACACATTGCAATGCAGGTGCCTTAGCAACAGCGGGGATTGGTACAGCCTTAGGTGTTATTCGAGAAGTACATGCCCAAGGTAAACTTGACCGTGTGTACGCCGATGAAACAAGACCCTTATTGCAAGGATCTCGGCTAACTGCTTTTGAGCTTCATGAAGATGGTATTCCTGTGACATTGCAAACAGATAATATGGCTGGTTACGCAATGCAACAGGGTCTTATTGATGCAGTCATTGTAGGAGCTGACCGTATTACTTTAGAAGGTGATGTGGCGAATAAAATTGGTACATATGGTGTTGCCGTATTAGCCAAACATCATAATATTCCATTTTATGTAGCTGCTCCGTATAGTACATTCGACTTCTCTATGGCAAGTGGTAAGGATATTCCTATTGAAATGCGTAATCCTCAAGAGGTATTGCAATTCCAAGGCGTTCCTTCGGCACCGCAAGGCATTGAAGTATTGAATCCGGCTTTTGATGTAACACCTCATGATTTAGTGACCGCTATTATCACAGAAGAAGGTGTGTTACTACCTCCGTTTAACGAAAGTATTTGCAGTTTACAAGAAAAGAAAAGAAAATAGGAGTAGAATATGGTTGATGTTGTTATCACACATGTAGATTTGTTACAAAAAAATTCAATTGTAAGAGATGTTGCTATTGTCATTGAAAATGGATACATTAAAGAATTTGTTTCTAATGATGCTGTACCTCAAGCTAAAGAAGTGATTGATGGTAAAGGGATGTTAGCAGCCCCAGGAATGGTAAATACGCATACTCATATTGCTATGGGCCTATTGCGTAATTACGCAGATGATTTGGAGTTAATGGATTGGTTACAAACTGCCATCTGGCCAGCGGAAGCTAAATTGAATAATCACTTAGTCTATTGGGGTACACAGTTAGGCATTGCAGAAATGTTCCGTTCTGGTACTACTTGTTTTAGTGATATGTATTTCTTTATGGATCAAACGGCTGAGGCTGTGAAAGAGACAGGTATTCGTGCCGTTTTATCTCGTGGTATGGCTGGTGTGGCGCCTACAGCAGAACAAGCGTTAATAGAAAGTAAAGAATTGTTTGAAACGTATCACGGTTATAACCAAAATCAAATTAAAGTGATGCTAGGACCTCATGCACCATATACATGCCCTGATGCGTATTTAGAACGAGTGGTTCAATTAGGTCACGAGTTAGGAGCACAAGTTCATATGCATTTAAGCGAAACCAAAGGAGAAGTGGAAAATGTTATAAAAGCTACTGGTAAAACTCCTATTGCACATATGAATGACTTGGGTTTATTTGATTTAGGTTGTTTAGCAGCCCATTGTGTGCATGTAACAGATGAAGATATGAATATTATGAAGGAAAAATCTGTTCGCGTAGCTCATAATCCACAATCGAATTTAAAATTAGCCAGTGGTATTGCACCAGTGCCAGAAATGCTTGCTAAAGGAATTGTGGTAGGCTTAGGCACAGATGGTTCTGCTAGTAACAATAATGCAGATATGTTAGAAGAAGTGCGTTTAGCAGCTATGCTACATAAAGCTCGTTTATACGATCCATTGGCAATACCTGCCCAAACGGCTTGGGAGCTTGGTACAGTCATGGGAGCTAAAGCATTAGATTATAATGATTTGGGTATATTAGATGTAGGATATCGGGCAGACATTGTATTATATGATACAACAGGATTACATTGGCAACCACGGTATAATGATGTGGCCTCCTTAGTGTATGCGGCTAACTCATCAGATGCTAATGCCGTTCTTGTAGGCGGTAAAGTAGTGATGAAAGATAAAGAATTATTGACCATTGATGAAGAAAAATTACGTTATGAAATAGCTCAAGCACAAGCTGTATTTCAAGCGTAATAGGAGTTCTTATGAAAGTATGTAAGAAGCTGGCACTAGGGCTTGTTTTAACAAGTGCATCTACCATGGTTACACCGTTTATAGTACAAGCAGAAACACATGTATCTGGAGGCATTGGTTATCACGGTGTAGGCTACTATCGAGGGATGGAATATATGCGTGGATACTATGACGGAAGAGCCTTTGTATTGGGGGCTTTTAGTAAACATATTGACCATCCTACAAAGAGTTATAAACTTGCAAATGAGGCTAAGGCACTGGGTGATGTGCAATCACAAATGGAAAAACTTAGCCATGAACCATACTATTACATTGGTAAATCTAAAGATGGTAATAGTATCCTATCATCAGAAGGACAACCTGTAATGGGACCTAAAAAAGAGTTACATATAGGTCGCTTAGATAGTACAGGAAAGCTAGACGTTGTACTATATGAAGAGGCAGGTAAAACAGTATTAGAAACTGTGAATACGGGTTCTTCTATTGTCATGCCGACAAAGCATGTAGAAGTATCACCTACAGGATTAATCTATGCTATTAAAGGCGAGGCAACCAGCTATTATAATCTGCAAGGTCAAATGTTGCATAGTAAGCCCTTTAAATTTGATAAAGAATTATATGGTGACTTGCATAGCGTAGGTACAAGCAATAAATTAGTAGCAATATTTAATGCTCGAACAGGAGAATATAAATCGGATGAGATATTTACATCTCTAACTTGGAATCAAAATACAGGTCTTATTTCCGGTTATCAAAGAGATGGATCTATTTTATATTTTGATGATGAAGGTAATCATGTAGAGGCGGCTACAGCTTTGAAAATTATCTCACAAACGGAAGCTACTCAACCCCGTAAAATACCAATGCCACAACAAGTTGAGGGTGAACGGATTCAACGCGTATTAGCTCCTTTTAGTGAAGGAATTGCCTTTGTATTATTAGGCAATAAACAAAAGGTAGCTATTGATGAAAGTGGAAAAATACTATTTTCTGTGAAAGAGTATGATGAAATTGAACCCTACCTAAATGGGATAGCTCGTGTAACACGAAAAGCTCATGGGTTAAATTTTGGTGGAATTTTTAATACATTGGCGGCTGCTTTGGTGAAAGGTGCATTCTATCATCAGGCAACCTATGGTGAAACTGACTATGCTTGGACAACCTCTAAATTAAAACGAGGGTATATTGACAAAACAGGTAAAGAAGTTATTTCTTCTAAAAATCAGATGGTTAGTCCATTAACTGAAGCCGGGATTATGACCTACAAAGATGGTCGTTTTGGGTTGTATACCAAAGAGGGGATTGAAGTATTCCCAATGGTCTATAAAAATATTACATATATGCCAGAACTAGGAGCCTTTCTCTTACAAGATGAAGAAGGGCGTTGGGGTGTAAAACGTCAAGATAATAGTACTGTGCTTCCATTTGCGTATTCAAAATTAGAAGTAGTAGCTCCTACGGTTTTGGTTGGTAAATCTGGATCCTCTTATCGAATGATTTCCTTAGATACATTCCGTGAAATTGGTGAAAGTTATGATTCCATCACGGCGCCTAAACCATTCTATGGTGTGTATAGTGGATTAATTGGTAAACGAGGAAATAATACATACCTTGTCAATCCATTAACAGGGGAAAGTCTATTGCAATTACCATCGGACACATCTAAGGTGGATACTGCTACTTTAGAAAGCGTAGTTTATAAACAACATGGTAAATATGGTGTTTTAGATTTTACAGGAAACACTATTATTGAGCCAAAGTATGAGTCTATACAAGTATTTGTTGGTAAAAGCAATTAGTATACACTATAAGATCTAACGTATAGTATTATCAATAGATATGAATCGATTAGATAAAACTAGTCTAGCTTGTCCGAAGTTAATTTTAATTAGCTATGTATATTTGAAATAAAAGAGAGGTCTCTATGGCCTCTCTTTTAATTGACAAAAATTTTCATTTATATTACTATAGAATAAATTGATTTAACAGTTTGTAAATTTAAGTAACAAGTGAGCAAGTGCTCAATATATAGTGTTCGGATAAGTTTCATTTTCCATAGGGAAAATGGATTTTTTTATTAGGAGGAAACTAATGCGATTGTGGAATGCAGTAGCTTGTACCTCTGTTCTATGTGGTTTGATGGCACTATCAGGGTGTTCTTGGACTACTGATACGCCAACAGCAGTAACACAAGAGGCGGCAACAAGAACGGAAATTGACAGGACGGGAACTTCTGTGACCATGCCAAGTCATCCCAAACGGGTTGTGATCTTAAATACAGCCAATATTGATATGTATTTGGCCGTAGAAGGAACCATTGTGGGCCGTATGGATGCGGCTTCCTTATCAGGAGAGTTAAAAGATAAGGTGAAAGATATCCCGTCTGTAGGGAATACATATAATCCAGATGTAGAAAAAATTATTAGCCTCAATCCTGATTTGGTGATTGGTATGAATATAGCAAATCATATAAAACTTCGAGAGGCTTTAACATCGGCGAACATTCCTTTATATATTAATGATTTAGATTCCTTTGAGGATGTCAATCGGTCCTTGCAATTATTTGGTGAACTTACAAACCATGAAGACATAAGTAAGAAAGAAATAGAGAATATAGACCAAACATTTACTATGTATAAAGAAAAAATTAAAGATAAACCACACCCCAAAGCCTTATTATTACTAGGAACACCAGGTAACTTGAATGTGAGTACAGACCGTTCTTTTAGTGGTAAATTATTGGATAGCTTAGGGGCTAATAATATTGGTAAAAATATAGGTGGTGAGGCTCCTTATGTACCATTAAGTTTAGAATTCGTTCAAGAACAGAATCCAGAACGTATTATTTTTGTGGTTATGTATCCTGATCCATCTATTAAAGAGTCCTTTGTGAAAGAAATGCAATCAAACCCAGCGTGGCAACATGTGCAAGCGGTGAAAACAGATCAGATTCACTATGTTCCAGGTGGTTTGTTCGCATTAAATCCTGGTACACGGATTACTCAAACTCTCGAATTAATGTACAAAGCATTATATGAATAATTTTTAGGAGGTTATGTCATGAATACACTTTTAAAAGCATCCTTATGCGGAGCTATTTTCAGCACTTTATTAGCGCCTATATATGTGACACATGCAATGGAGGCAAGTGATAATTATATGGCGGTTGTTACGGCTTCGAAACAAGCAGAAACTATTAGGAATAGTTCTGCAGCTGTACAATTAATTACGCAAGATGATATGAAACGTTTAGGAGCAGATACGGTAGAAAGTGCTCTACAATTGGTGGAAAATATTAATTTATCAGAAGCAGGTATGACTGGTAATCAGGTGATGATTCGTGGTATGGAATCACGCCACTCTCTTGTGCTCGTAAACGGCCGTCGTTTAGCCGGTGAAGACGCATCTAATACGACAAATGTATACACGCTGCGCCGCATTAATTTAGACCAAGTGAATCGCATTGAAATTGTTCGTGGACCTTCTTCTGCTTTATATGGATCAGATGCTATGGGTGGTATCATTAATATTATTACGAAGCAGCCTACCGATACTACCGATATGTTACAATCTTTGGGTGTATCTAGTGGTACTAAGCACGAACAAGCATATTATGCATTGAGCAGTGGAAACCAAGGTCGTTGGAATGCAAGCTTCAATATGAATGTGACGAAAGAACGGCCTATCAATCGACATATGTCAGAAAAGACTTTCAATACGAGAACAAAACAGTTAACAGGCTATACAGAAGGATATCGTCGTATCATGTATGGTCAAAAACAATCCTATAATAGTAGTGTTATGTATGATTTTAAAAATCCTAACCTAAATACAATTAAAGTAGATTTCAGTTATTTTAAAGAAAAGCTACACACTGATAATGCTGATAAATATGCTACTGTATTTCACAAAAGTGGAATGGTCTTTGCGGCAGATTCAAGAATGGTACCTGTCAATTTAAATAAAACAGAATATTTTAACAATAAGAGTATACAAACAGGTATTACCTACAGTGGTAGAACAAATAGAAATAATTATGAAATAGGAACTTATTATAGTCAATTAGATAAATCCTATTTAATGATAGATGATCGGACTCTACCTGAGGGTGTTATTAATGTAATGATGCCAAGCAAACCACCAAAACCACCAACACCATTGAAGTTTGATTACCAATCTTTGTATCCGGCTACTGATAATGATACTGCTACATACAAAAACATTGTTCTCGAAGGAAAGGACACAATGTATGTAGGAGATCATCATGATGTAATGTTTGGCGGAGAGTACCGACGTGTTATCTATGAAGGCACTCGCCTAGGCGGATTGGATGTCCACAAAATGAAGCAAAGTAAAAAGTTTCATTATGATTCTTGGGCCACATTTGTAGAAGATTTATGGCGACCGATTCTAAAACTTTCATTAACATCGGCAATTCGGTATGAAAACAACAGTCAATTTGGGCATAATATTACACCAAAATTGGGAGTAGTCTATGAATTTGATATACATACACGGGTGAAATTTAACTTTGGAAAAGGATATAAAGCTCCAAGTATTTCAGAATTGTACTTAAATATGTTCCATACGACACCTATGGGTGTATTGAATATTATAGGAAATCCAAATTTAAAGCCTGAAACGTCTACGTCGTTTGATATAGCTTTAGAAGCAGAACGTGGTAAAACATTTGGAAAAGCATCGTATTATCATACACGAGTAAGCAATCTAATAGATACTAAACAGATAGAATCTGATGTACCTGGTGTGGCACAACGTCATCAATATTACAATATAGGGAAAGCAAAAATTCAAGGTATGGAACTAAGCATAGGTCACAAATTCACAAATCGATTCATGGTAAAAGGTACTTATAATTTAGTGGATGCTAAGGATATGAGCACCAATGAACGTTTAAGCAATCGTCCACGGTCTGTGAGCACTTTACAGTTGATCTATGATGACCATAAGTCCAATGGCTATAGTGCTGTGTTGTGGAATAGCTTTACACATAAATATGGTTTTGAAGAAGCGCGAAATCGCGGTGCTAATAGTTATAATGAATACTCTTTTAATACGTTAAACTTTAGTGTCAATAAAAAATGGAATAATGGATTATCTGCCTATGTAGGAATTGATAACTTATTAAACCGTGAAGTACATGATTTATATATTGATGGTCGCATGTTCCGTGTTGGCATGGAAATGAAATTGTAAGATAAAATCCTAGAAACTATAGGGGACTAGACTTGACAAATGTATGTCAACTGCTTATAATATCTGTATGTGCGTATATAAATTACCTGCACTTCCATTATACGTTTTGGAGGGGGGGATATAGATGTCAGAAATTAAAGTCGGTAAAAATGAATCGCTTGAAAGTGCACTTCGTCGTTTTAAACGCTCCTGCCAAAAAGCAGGTGTTTTATCTGAAGTACGCAAACGCGAACATTACGAAAAACCAAGCGTAAAAAGAAAGAAAAAATCTGAAGCAGCAAGAAAACGCAAATTCAAAGCGTAAGTCAATCTTGGAGGTACAACATGTCCTTAAAAGATCAGCTTAAAGCAGATATGAAAGAAGCTATGAAAGCTCGCGAAGCGGGTAAAGTGGCTCTTTCAGTCATTCGCATGGTAAATAGCGCCATAAAAAATACAGAAATCGACAAGAAAATTGACTTAGAAGATTCAGACATTCTCGCCATATTAGCGAAAGAGATGAAAATTCGCCAAGATTCTTTAGCTGAGTTTGAGAAAGGTCATCGTGATGACTTAGTTACTCAAGTGAAAGCAGAGATGGAAGTATTAGCCAAATATTTGCCTGCCCAATTAAGTGAAGAAGAAATTCGTCACATTGTGGTAGAAGCGATTTCCACCCTAACTGCACCGATTAAGATGGGTGACCTTATGCCGTTGGTTATGCCAAAGACTAAGGGTTGTGCAGATGGCAAGTTAGTCAATGCGATTGTCAAAGAAGAACTTGCAAAAGTCAACTAATATGTTGACAGACTTAATTGATTATGTTACTATAATCACATAATATAATACTAAGTCAATGAGGACTCTAAGAAACCTAGTTTCTTGGAGTCTTTTTGTTTATTATGAGGAGGTTTATCATGAGCAAAGAATTATTATATTACATTCCAGCAGGCCAATATGGTAAAGAAGGTGTTCTTGCCTTACTAGAACAACATCCAGAAATTCGTTTTGTATCTTTAGTAGGGGTTGACCTTGCTGGTAATGATACAGATGAAAAAATTCCAATGGAGCAATTCTTTGATGATTATGAATCTTTCTTTGAAGGTCGCGCAGTACAAACAGACGGATCTTCTGTTGTATTGACCAATATTGCTACATTGAACAATGCTCGTGTCGATATGTGGGGTGACCCTAGTGTAAACTGGTTTGTTGACTACAACTATGAACACATTGATGAAGCTACAGGCAAACCAACTGGTACACTTCGTATTCCAGCATTCTTGAAACATTGCGATCGTTATGTAGACTCTCGTTCTATCTTAAAACGTAGCTGTGAATATGTAAAAGAAGAATTGATGAAATTATTACAAGCGAACCAAGTGAAAGGCATGGAATTTATCGATGCTAATGAAATCGCTGACGTTATCTTTACATCTGCTACAGAATTGGAATTTTGGGTGAAAACGCCGTCCAGAAATGTAGATGCAAAAGCGTTATCCGTATCTCAAAAATTACAAGAACAATACTGGCAACGTACACATGGTTCCGTTCGTACAGCATTAGAAAAAGCAGTATCTTTGTTAGATAAATATGGTTTACATGCAGAAATGGGCCATAAAGAAGTTGGCGGTGTAAAAGCGAAACTAGATGACGAGGGTAATGTAGACTGGGTATTAGAACAATTAGAAATTGACTGGAAATACACAAATAACCCATTGCAAACAGCAGACAATGAGTTACAAGCTCGTATCATCGTTCGTGAAGTATTCCGTGAAAATGGCTTAGATGTTACTTTCAATGCGAAACCAATCATCGGCGTAGCAGGCTCTGGAGAGCATACACATTTCGGTGTGATGGTAAAAATGAAAAATGGCAAAGTGTACAACTTGTTCTCCCCAGCTGATTTGCGGAAAGAACATGCTAGCCCATTGGCATATGGAGCTATTATGGGGCTATTAAAACACTACGAAGCGATTAACCCATTTATTTCCTCCACAACAGACTCCTTAAACCGCTTAAAACCAGGTTTTGAAGCACCTGTATGTATCGTTACATCCTTGGGTACAGATCCTGCGTTGCCAAGCCGTAACCGTACGATCCTTTGCGGATTAATTCGCGATGTGGATACACCAATGGCAACTCGTTTTGAATTGCGTTCTCCGAACCCATATACAAATACATACACAGCATTGGCATTGATCTACTTATCTGCTTTCGATGGAATGAAATATGTCATTACATCGGGTAAAGCACCAGAAGAAATTTTGGCGGAATTGTCCAAAAAAGAAGGGGAAGCTGCTGATTATCTGGAAGCATCCCGTGAATATCGTTCAGAAGTTGACGTATTCGATGATTTCACAGCAGAAGAGCGTGATCGTAAATTTGGTAAAGCTCCTGCTACTGTATGGGAAAATATCCAAGGCTATACAAACAATCCAGAAAAAGTAGCCTCATTAACTTTGGGTGGTGCTTTTGAAAAAGATTTGATGGATTCTTTCATGGCTGGTGTAATAAATCGTTGGAAATTAGAATTAGCGAATCGTATTGTACCTGCTAATATTCAATTAGTGCGTTCCTTACAAGCTATCCATGATACAGCAGATGGTTTTGATAGTACTAACTGGAACAAAGTGAATACCTTGCGCTTATACCTAGCAAAAGATAGTGTAGACAGCAAATCTTTATTCACACGCATCACTGATGCATTGGTGAAAGGTGACTATAATACGGCGTCTGCATTACAAGTAGAAATGAACGAAAAAGTAGTTGAATTAGAAGCATTGTATGCAGAATATACTCGTAATATTCTATAATAGGTACTTGGTATAAAAAAGGACTGACCACAAGATTGTGTTCAGTCCTTTTGCTATGATAATTTATAATCTTTCATTACTATTAGGTCTTTTCCATATCGAACAACTAAGACCAAACTAATGACTAATGCTAAAATAGCAGCAGACCATAAGAATTGATCCAGTGATGACTCATGGGATACGATGATCAGTCGAATGATGGCAGTAATGCCGATGTAGATAAAGTATCGAAGAGGGAAGTGGAAGTTGTTTTTAAAATATTTCACTACTAAAGATAAGAATTCAAAAAAGAGGAAGAAATTAATAATTTCCTCTAAAAATGTAGTATATGCTACATCAGTTGTAAATAAACCTGGTATGAGCGTCACAATATAAAATGCTGTATTCAACACAGCTACGGTTAATACGATACCAATAGAAAATAAAGTGAAGCTTAGAACCCACTGAAAAAATGTAGACACTTGTTGCAAAAAATAATTCATAAGGACCTTTCCAATAAAAAAGGGTGGAGTGACGAATCACTGCACCCTTATATACTTTGTAAGTAACAATTATACTAATGCTTTAGTAGCTGCTTCAGCTGCATCAAAGTTTACAGCAGAAGTTACCTCTGGTACATATTCTACATAACGAACTACGTCGTCTTTGTCGATGACAACGATACCACGAGATAATAAGCGTAAGCCTTCAAGAATGAAACCATAGTTTTCACCGAAAGAAAGGTCACGGTGGTCAGATAAAGTTTCTACTTGGTCGATACCAGCAGCACCACACCAACGTTTTTGAGCGAATGGTAAGTCTACGGATACAGTCAATACAACAACGTTTTCACCTAATTTAGAAACGTTTTGATTGAACCAACGAGTTTGCGCATCACATACGCCAGTATCCAAAGATGGTACTACGGAGATAACTTTTACTTTACCTGCGTAATCTGCTAATGTTTTTTCACCTAAGCCATTGTCTAATAATGTGAAAGCTGGAGCTTTGTCGCCTACTTTAACTTCTTTTCCCAATAAACCGATTGGGTTGCCTGCAAATGTTACTACACCTGTACGTTTTTCCATTGTATGTTCCTCCTTAAAATACGGAATAATATCTTTTGTCTATTAACATTATATCATGGTACAATTAAGTTAGTAAATAAACTTTATCGAAAAAAATCGAAATTATCATAGAATGGAGGTACGTATGAAAGGTTTTCACTTATTCCGATACTTTTTTAAAGAACATTCCTATAAATATATCATTGGTATCATTCTACTTTTAACAATTAATGGATTATTCTTGTTAGTGCCTACTTGGATGGGGGAAGCTATCAATACATTATATGTGGGAAAAGATGGAATTTGGTATTACGTTAGTTTGTTTGTACTGCTAGCTATTGTGATTACTGTGTTGAAATTTATTTCACGTCACATGCTCTTAGGATCTATACGCAATTTCGAGTTCTATTTACGTCGTGAGTTGTTTCGTCATGCGTTACGAATTCCTACTTCGTATTATGATGAACATGGTCCAGGGAAGGTTATGGCTTTGATGACAAATGATGTAACCTCTTTACGTGTATCTCTGGGATTAGGGGTTATGTTATTTGTAGATGCCTTATTCTTTGGGGTCATTGCATTTTGTATCCTCGTTCAAAAAATGTCCTTATGGTTAGCAGTAGTCACTATATTGCCGATGCCATTTATTGTGTATGGCATGTTGAAGCTTTCAAAATATTTACGAAGTCGTCAAAAGAAAGCACAAAGTTCCTACAGTGATGTAACAGAATATGCCCAAGAGTTATTCTTAGGGATGGCAGTCATTCGCGCATTCAATAAAGAATATACAAGCTGGAAACGTTTTACAAAAGTAAATGCAACCAACTATAAAAATAATCTAGATGTGGTGCGGATTGATTCCTTATTGACTCCATTAACATATATGGCACCCTTTGTCTGCTATGCTCTCAATATGTATGTGTGTGGTCAAGCTATTATCAATGGAGAACTAACGGTAGGGGAATTTGTGGCGCTTAACGGCTATGTCATGCTTGTTATAGGACCTATCATGGCGATTGGTTCTTTAACATCTGTGTTGCAAAAAGGTTTTGCCTCCTTGGAACGAATGGAAGAGTTCTTTGAACTCCCACAGGAAGAAATTCAAGAACAAGTAGGGCGTTTACCATTAGAAGATATACATATTCAAGGGTTGAATTTTGCCTATGCTACTAGTAAGGAACCAATTTTAAAAGATGTATCTATGCATATTTCAAAAGGATCCTTTATTGGTATTGTTGGTGGACCGGGGTCTGGAAAGTCTACTTTATTTAAGTTATTATTGGATATTCAGCATGCCCCTAAAGACAGTATCCATTTTGGTGGTACGGACATTCAAGATATTCCGCTTAGTACATTACGGAATAGTATTGCCTATGCATCATCCACGCCTTCTTTACTAAGTGTATCCATCCGAGATAATATTCAATTTGGTTATACAAATGGAAAAGATTTGTCAATGACTATTGAAGAAGCTGCTCAACGGGCGGGTTTGTTTAGAGATTTAGAGGAACGTATTGAGGGGAATCGTAAGTTTGATAACCTAGAAGAAGGTGGTACCGATGTATCTGGAGGACAACGACAACGAATTTCTTTGGCTCGTGCATTCTTTAAAGATGCTCCCTACTTGCTGTTAGATGATGCTTTCTCTGCTTTAGATGCTCATAGTTTATGTCATATCTTAGACACATTGCGATCTAATACAGAACAAACTATTATATGCATTTCACAGCGCCTAGAGGCCTTAGAAGGTGCAGATTGTATTTATGTGTTCCACGAAGGTCATATCGTTGAATCTGGTACGCATTCAGAGTTATTACAACAAAAGGGTATGTATCATCAGTTGGTGATGTTGCAAAAGCGAGGAGATAGCCATGAGAACTAAACAAAAAACAGATTACCATGTGCTATTACATTTGTGCACATTTATCAAACCCTATATAGCTTATATGTGTATTGGCGTTTGTATGTTGCTGTTAGTGCTCGGTGTACAACTAGTACGACCAGTTATTATGAAAGAATTTATCGATGTCGGTGTGGCAACTAAAGATATGGGGCTCATAACGAATTATGCAGTGGCTTATATTGGGTTAATATTGTTTGGAATGATTGCATTAGGTGTTGAAAACTATGCTTTGCAAAGTTTTGGACAACGTATCATCTATGATATTAGAAATAAAATTTTTGAAAATATATTAACTATGAGTCCTAGAGAGTTTACGGCATATCCTGTAGGAAATTTAGTGACAAGAGTTACCAATGATACAGAGTCGATTCGTACCTTATATACAGAGGTACTCGTAAAAATAAGTAGTAGTATCCTTCAGATTATTGGTATCTTATCATTTATGTTCCTTATAGACACTACATTAGCTACCATAGTATTACTATTAGTACCTGTATTTGCTGGGGTTATTTTTATCTATCGTAAGTATGCTAGAAAAGCTTTCAGAGGTGTTCGTAGTAAAGTGGCTGCATCCAATGCATCCGTACAAGAAATGTTAAATGCTATTTTGATGATTAAAACCTATGTAGGTGAAATCATCATGGAAAAAAGCTACGATAAAGTAAGTCGAGAGTTTCTAGAGGCAGGCCTATTTGAGGTAAAAACATTTGCTATTTTTAGGCCGATTGTAGATGGATTATTTTTTGTAGCTCTGATTGCTATTTTTACTGTAACTGGATATTTTGATTCTATTACGGAGGCAGGCACAGTATTTGCATTTTTACAATATATTAATCGGATTTTTGAACCTATCAAAGAAATTGCTGAAAAATATGGTAACTTACAGTCTGCCTTAGCAGGAGCAGAACGCATTTTACCTATGTTGGAAAGTGAAACTAAGCAGGTACAAAAGAATATTGTGATACCAAAAGAATTTTCTTCTATTCATTCTATCGAGTTTGATCATGTCTATTTTTCTTATGATGGAACAGAAAATTACGTATTAAAAGATATTAATTGTTCCTTACAGGAGGGAGAATTCTTAGGAATAGCAGGTCCATCCGGTGGGGGTAAGTCCACTATGATGCAATTATTACTTGGTTTTGAACAGCCTACGAAAGGATGTATTCGTATTAATGGACACGATTTGAGTACGTTGGACCCAAGAATTATACGCCAATCTATGGGCTATGTATTCCAAGACTCCCATTTGTTTAAAGGTTCTATTGAAGAAAATATTTCCTTATTTGATAGTTCTATTACAGAAGACATAGTAAAAGAAGCTGCTAAACGGGCTCACTTGGATAGTTCCGTACAGCGATTGGAAGAGGGATATCAAACACCTGTGGGGTATTTAGGTTCCTTACTTTCACAGGGGCAACGTCAATTATTGTCCTTAGCTAGAACCTTGGTTCAGAATAAATCATTATTAGTTTTTGATGAGGCTACTTCCAATATAGATAGTCACACAGAAGAATTATTGCAACAATCGATTGCAGATATGAAAGGTAAAAAAACGATGATTGCTATAGCACACCGGTTATCAACCTTACGTGATGCTACAAAAATTATTGTCATATCTGATGGTGAAATTGTGGAACAAGGTACCTTGGAGGAAGTATTAGATAAACAAGGTTTGTTCTATCAATTATGGAATGCATAAAGAAAGGGTAATATGGAAGTAATTACTTCACGAGATAATAAAAAAATTAAGCACATTGTACAATTATATAAACGAAAATATCGTACTACGCAACAGGAATTTGTAGCTGAAGGATATCGTACTATAATGGATATGCTGCCTACTGGTATAGTACGGTATGTCATTGTCAACATAGAATCCATAAAACAGGAACAGTTAGATCCATTGCTATCCTTATGTGGCATCTATGATGTTCAGGTATTTTCCATTTCAGATAGCCTATGGAAAGGGATTGAAACAACAGTTCATGGACAAGGTGTAATTGCTGTGGTATGTCAAAAAGTACGACGATTAGAGGATTTTCGTGTAAAAGAGAATGGTTTATATGTGCTGATTGATGGGGTACAAGATCCAGGCAATTTAGGAACTTTAATACGAACTGCTGTTGGCGCTGGTGTAGAGGCTATGTTCTTAACGGCTAATACGGTAGATATATACAATGAAAAAACAGTGCGCAGTACTATGAGCGGATTGTGTAAATTACCGATTTATACAAATGTCACAAAAAATGAGGTAGTAAAGCTTTTAGAAGAGCAAGGAATTACACTGTATGGAACCGTATTAGAAGAGAGCGTAGATTATGGACGACCAACCTATGAAGGATCCACAATGATTGCTCTAGGAAATGAAGCAAATGGTATTTCAGAGGATATATTACAGTTGGTTACACAGAGAATTTCTATCCCTATGTATGGTCCCATGGAATCTTTGAATGTTGCCATAGCTGGAGCTTTGTGCATGTATAAAGTACAAGAAAGAAAACTTTGTCTATCCAAATAGCAATAATTTTGGTAGAATAAGAATACAATTATCCATTTAGTGCGTACAGGAAGGTAACTATGAAACGTCTAATTGTGAATGCAGATGACTTTGGTTTACATCCTCTTATTAATGAAGGAATCCTAGAAAGTCATCAACAAGGAATAGTAACAAGTACGTCTTTATTGGCATCTGGAGACTATTTTGAGGATGCCTTATCATTAGCTAAGACAATGCCCACACTAGGCGTTGGATTACATGTTTGCTTGGTCGGAGGACTTTCACCAGTCTGTGATCCTAAAGAAATTCCAAGTCTACTGATAGATGGTAAATTTCCTATGACACACACGGAATTTATAAAACGGCTGTATATCGGACGTATAAAAGGTTCTGAATTGCGAAAAGAAATTGAAGCACAATTTCAAAAAGTAATGTCTACAGGATTACCTATAACACATGTAGATGGACACCAACATATGCATGTACTACCACAAGTGTTGCCTATAGTGGCAGAACAAATGAAGCGCTATGGTTTAACTAAGATTCGTATGCCCGATGAAACTCCATTTTTAATAAATGGTGTGTCTTCACTAGGTCGTTGGATTGGTAAAGTAGGGCTAACGGTTATCACACAACAAGCCTACACTACATCTCGTGATTTTGGATTTTCATCGCCCCTATATTTTTGGGGTATGATGAATGGTGGTCATTTGAAGGAAGAACCTTTGTTAGCAATTTTAAAAAATGTTGCTAAGAAACAAGGGGTCCATGAAATTATGACACATCCTGGTAAAGATAATCATACACTCCAATCCTTGTATGATTGGGGATATCATTGGGATGAGGAACGAGCGGCTATGACATCGGCTAGAGTAAAAGAATATATCGCTACTCATGATATTAGCCTCATCCATTATGGACAATGGACTGAAGGAGACCATTCATGAGCACCATGGTAAAGCGAGGAATCTTAATTGGATTGTTGCTCTTGATTGTGTCAGGTATAACAATTTATTTTACAATTGATTTAGATTCATTGGCTACGCTAGGTACATTTAATCTTACATCTTTATTATTGGCCATAGTAGCACTTGCTTTAGGTATGTACTTTGATGGATTGCGCCTGCAACGATTAGTACGTATGGGGGGATATAATTTATCCTTGATTGCCATTCTACGAGTTATTTTTGGTAATTATTTTATGGCCATGCTCACACCTGGTGCTAGTGGTGGTGCGGTGGCACAGGCTTTAATTTTACGGTCCTATCATGTACCTATTGGCACTGCCGCTCCGATCGTATTAGTGCGAACCGTATTTTCCATATTATTTCTAATTGTTATGTTACCGATTATATTGGTAACGGAACCAATCGAAGTACCATATATAACTAATACACAATTATTAGGTATATCGCTTTTTGTTGTGATTTCAACATTTATGGGAATGTATTTACTACAAACGCGACTCATGAAACGCTTGGTAACTTGGATATGTAAGATGATGAAGAAAGGAAACCCGAAAGGTTGGCTCATCAAGTTAGATGAATTTAATAGGGGACTTAGTTTATTATATGCAAATCCTATGCAGTCCTTTATCGTCTTTATTGAGTCTGCATTGAGCTTATTATTTTTATATGCTATTGCGCCAGCATTGATGTATGCGTTTACTTCAGATATTAGTATTGTTGAAATCTTAAATCGTATGATTTTATTAAATTTAATTTTATATTTTGCTCCTACACCAGGTGGAACAGGCGTTGCAGAAGGATTATTTGTGTATTTATTTGCTTCTTTTGTGCCAATTGGAACGGTGGGGCTAGTTGCAGTGGCGTGGCGGATTGTAGCAGAATATGTTCCATTTTTTATCGGTATGTATTCCGTTTTTACTCTATATGGACAACACATGGCAAGTTCCGTTTCCACTAGTAGTGAAGAGGTGTAGTTATGGCTGTGAAAGGCAAAAAAGACAAATTTTATTTAGTGAATGAAGTAATCTTACCAGAAGCGATTAAAAAAACAATTAAAGTAAAATCTATTTTACAACTAGGAGAGGCTAAGACAATTAATGAAGCTGTTGAAAAAATGGATTTAAGTCGCTCTGCTTATTATAAATACAAAGATTATGTATTTCCATTTTATGAACTTTCACAAGGTAAAATTGTGTCAATTAACGCACTGATTTCTAATGAGTCTGGTATGTTATCTAATATCTTACGGATTATTGCAGATTATAATGGCAGTGTGTTAACAATTAATCAGAATTTACCGCTACAAGGTGTAGCACATGTGAATATTTCCTTTGAAACGAAGGAATTGACATTACCAGTAGAAGATGTTTTGCACGAGGTACGACAATTAGAGGGAGTTATTAAGGTGGAACTAATTGGTCAAGCCTAGTGCCTAAGGAGATTTAGAATGAAGCAAGGCGTAAAGATTGCCCTCTTGGGTTTTGGTACTGTTGGACAGGGTACAGTAGAACTATTGACTAAAAATTTAGATGTCATACAAAATCGTATTAGTGTACCAGTAATAATAGATAAAATTTATGTGAGAAATCCAGATAAATATAGTCATGTTGCACTACCTGCAACAGCTACGTTTGTAACAGACTATAAAGAAATTTTACAGGATTCATCTATAGATATTGTAGTAGAAGTAATGGGTGGTACTACCTTTGCCCGCACTTGTATTGAAGAAGCCATTATTGCTGGAAAACATGTGGTGACTGCTAATAAAGATTTATTAGCGGAAGCTGGTCCCTATTTAATGGAGCTAGCTACAAAGCATCATGTGGACTTACGCTTCGAAGCGAGTGTGGCAGGAGCGATTCCAATCATCCGCGCCTTATATGATTCCTTTGGCAGTAATCAAATTACAGAAATTATGGGTATTTTAAATGGTACTACTAACTTTATTTTATCTAAGATGAGTGAAGATGGATTAGGCTATGAAGAAGTCCTAAAAGAAGCACAAGACCTTGGCTATGCAGAAGCAGATCCAACATCGGATGTAGAAGGCTATGATGCTGCACGTAAATTAGCTATCTTAGGGTCTATCGCCTTTAATAAACGTATCTTCTTTGAAGATGTAAGTTGTGAAGGGATTACGCAAATTGATGCTAGTGATATCCAATTTGGTAAAGAGTTTGGCTATACTATTAAGTTATTAGGCATTGCAAGAGAAACGAAAAAAGGTTTGTCTTTAAATGTACATCCTGCCTTTATTGCCAATACACATCCATTAGCCTCTGTACGGGGTTCTTTTAATGCTGTATTCTTACGTGGCAACGGTTTTGATGAGGCTATGTTCTACGGTCGTGGGGCTGGTAGTTTACCAACAGGTAGTTCTATCGTGAGTGACGTCATGGAAGTAGCTCGTAATGTTGTGCAAGGCAAAACAGGGGAAATGAAGCAGTTCTATTATCCGCAAAAAACAATGTATAGTTCTAGCAAAATTGAATCTGCTTACTATATTCGTATGACAGTGGATAACTCTACAGGTGTATTGGCGAAAGTAGCCACAAAGCTAGCGGAGCAACGCATTTCGGCTCATTCTGTGATCCAGCGCAAAGCAGATAACGATACTGCCACATTAGCCATTATTACGTCTAAATGTCCTCATGCGTATATTCAAAATCTAATTGATTCTTTCAACCACTTACGGGTCGTTAGAGAAGTGGGTAGTGTGATCCGCATCATGGTTGAATAAAGGAGTTTTCATGAAATCTATTACGGTACAAGTACCGGCTACGAGTGCCAATTGCGGTCCAGGATTTGATTGTCTAGGAGTAGCATTAAATTTATATAATGTATTTACTTTTGAACCTGATAAAGAGGCTACATCTAATACATATACTTTTGAAGGTTTTGGTGCTGATTTATTGGAAAAAGAGGATCATAGCCAAAATCTAGTGGGTATTGCTATGGAAAGGGTATTTAAAGAAGTGAATGCTGCACCTGTTTATGGCCGTATTCATTCTAATACACAAATTCCACCATCAAGAGGTCTTGGCAGTAGTTCTACTGCCATTGTGGGTGGGTTGCTATTAGCCAATGCCTATTTACAAGAACCTTTAAATAAAGATCAATTATTGCTCATTGCCAATGATATGGAAGGGCATCCTGATAATGTAGCGCCAGCTATTATGGGGAATTTAGTCTGTGCTGTTGGTGGGAATGATACAGTATTCCATTCCCATATCGATGTACCAAGTAATTTAACCTTTGCTGTGGTAGTACCAGAAGTAATTGTAGAAACATCGTATGCACGAAGTGTATTGCCAACGGAGTTAAGCTATAAAGAAGCTGTTGCCAATGTAGGATTTGCCACATTATTTGTAGGATCTATGATACAAAATAGGATGGATAATTTGTCTGTAGCATTACAGGATTATCTACATGTACCGTATCGTAAAACTTTGATTCCTTATTGTGATGATGTATTTACTGCAGCTAAGAATCATGGTGCCTATGGGTCTACTATTAGTGGTTCAGGCTCAACCTTAATTGCCTATTGTTCTCCTGAACATGCAGTGACAGTGGCAGATGCTATGAGTTCTGTCTTTATGAATCACGACATTGATTGTCGTCGCTTTGTGCTTCATGCAGACCGTGAAGGTGCTAAAGTTGTGAAAATTAAATATGAGTAGAACACTTCATGATTCTTTTAAACTGTATATGATATAATTAAGTATATATACTCTATAATCTATCTAATAAGTAGGAGGAATACATGAACAATATAAAAACAGCAGCCTTGTTGGCATTATTATCAGGATTATTGATGGTGATCGGTCAAATGGTCGGAGGTCACTCAGGAATGATACTGATGTTTATTATTTCCTTAGGTATCAACTTCTATACCTATTGGAATAGCGCATCTATGGTACTACGTGCATACGATGCAAAAGAAATTACAGAACAAAACAATCCGAATATCTTCCATATTGTAAAAAAATTAGTTCATAACGCTGGGTTACCGATGCCAAAGGTGTATATCATTGAATCAGAAGTACCTAATGCATTTGCTACAGGTCGCGACCCTGAGCACGCAGCAGTGGCTGTGACAACGGGTATCATGAACTTATTAACAGATGATGAAATTGAAGGTGTACTAGCTCATGAACTCTCTCATGTGAAACATAGAGATACATTAATTAGTACTATTGCAGCCAGCATGGCAGGATTTATTGCCATGGTGGCGAATATGTTACAATGGGCAGCTATTTTTGGAGGCCGTGATGATGAGGAAAACTCTAATCCTATTGCATTACTTGGCACTATCATTTTAGCTCCATTGGCAGCTAGCTTAATTCAAATGGCTATTTCACGTTCTCGTGAGTATTTAGCAGATGAAGAAGGGGCGATGATGAGTCGCAAGCCATTATCTTTAGCATCCGCATTAGCCAAAATTGAGCATTATGCTAAATTTGGTGTGCTTCCTGGTCAAAGCGAAAGCCGCGTATCATCTACAGCACACATGTTTATTATTAATCCTTTAAGTGGAATTTCTTCCACAATGACTCAATTATTTAGCACGCATCCATCTACAGAAAGTCGTATTCAACGTTTGCGTGACATAGCGAGTCACATATAAGGGAAGCAATGCATATCTTATGTTACATAGATTGTAAGATTTCTAGTTGTTAAGGAGGTATACTATGGCAAAAGTGTACACGAAAACAGGCGATGCAGGTTCTACTGGTTTATATACTGGTGAACGTGTAAGTAAAGCATCTCAACGTGTTTGTACGTATGGAACAATTGACGAGGCACAAGCCTTTCTTGGAGTAGCTCGAGCGTACTCTGACAAAAAGATAGTACAAGACACACTATTGCAACTTGAGAAAGAACTATGGATGATTATGGCTGATATCTCTAGTTTAGGACAAGAAGCTACTATTACAGATGAGCACGTGACTAATTTAGAACAGATAATCGACAAATTTGATGAACAATTAGAGCCATTATCTAAATTCATTTTACCTGGTGATAGTAAAACATCCAGTTTCTTGCACTTAGGTCGTACCATCGTTCGCCGTGCAGAACGAGACCTATGGAAGTTAGGAGAAACAGAAGAGATTCATATGTCGAATCTTCGCTATTTGAATCGTTTATCCGACTTGCTATTTATCTTAGCGCGCGTAGAAGATGAAGTGAAATAGTATACGATATAAAAGGAGGTACTCCATGTTGGGTACCTCCTTTTAGTATCTCTTAGATTATTTCTATCAAATCTTCTTGGATATGCTATAATACTATGTATGTAGTTACTGTGATTAATGTTGTACTTCTTGTACATCTACCGTTTTGTTTAGCACATCTTCAGGGCTTGGATAGAAGAAATAGATCTGATCGATTTCATTTTTGAATTTTTCTCGGATGTGTACAGATAATAAAGTTTCAAACTGAATGATATCTTCCGATTCCATCACAGCGTCTTCTACCAATACAAATAATTGTGGATCTGCTTTTGGTGCATTGGGTGGTAAACGGTCTGGTGAAAGTGGAACATTTACGATAATGCGTACAGAGGCTACATAATTTCCATTTTGATCTTTAATGGCTGCACGATAGGTATTTTCCCATAGGGTTGCCATTAATTGGATGTCTAAATTTAATAATTCCATAGTTGTCTCCTTTATAATGAACGTATAGTACATATGATAACTGATAAAGGGCAACTTTGTATAGGTATACTATGAAAAATCGTATCATATTTTGTACAGGTGGTGCCCGTAGTGGCAAAAGTGAATTTGCAGAAACACTAGCTTTATCTAAAGAAGGACAAAAAGGATATATTGCTACAGGCCGAGCTTATGACGAAGAGATGAAGCATCGTATTCATTTACATCAAGAACGACGGAAAATGATTTGGAACAATTATGAAATCCCTTGTGCCATTAGTAAAGAGATTCAAAACATATTAGATGAATGTTCTGTGGTATTAGTAGATTGCTTAACGATGTGGACTACTAATCTATTATTAGAAGATGGTGAATTTACATCTCAGGAAGATATAAATTGCCGTGAAAGAGCTATACTTTCAGAAGTACAAGCTGTACTTGATGTGATTCGATCCTACAAGGGAAACAATGAAAAGACGGTTATTTTTGTGACCAATGAAATTGGCTTAGGTATTGTTCCAGAGAATAAATTAGCTCGTATTTTTAGAGATATTATGGGACGTGTCAATCGAATGGTAGCAGCAGAGGCTGATGAATCATATATGACAATCAGTGGTATGACAATAGATATAAAAGCATTGGAGGTAAGCAACCATGGCTAAAAAAATTATGTTTCAAGGTACCAGTTCTAATGTAGGTAAAAGTATTTTAGCTACAGCAATGTGTCGCATTTTACATAATAAGGGATATAAAACAGTACCTTTTAAAGCACAAAATATGGCGTTAAATTCCTATGTTACCAAAGCAGGGGATGAAATTGGGCGAGCCCAAGTAGCACAAGCGGAAGCAGCAGGTTTAGAGCCTATTGTACAAATGAATCCCGTCCTATTAAAACCTACAGGCAATCAGTCCTCTCAAGTTGTGTTAATGGGCAAACCGGTAGGTGTGTATAGCGCTAGAGAATACCATACAAAATACTCCTTAACAGCCTTAGATAAAGTAAAAGAAAGTTTACAATATCTTGATGAAAATTTTGATATGATTGTCATTGAAGGTGCCGGTAGCCCTGCGGAAGTCAATTTAAAAGCTAATGATATTGTAAACATGCGTGTTGCCAAGTTAGCAAAGGCTCCTGTAATGCTTATTGCAGATATTGATCGTGGTGGTGCTATCGCATCTGTGGTGGGTACTTTAGAATTATTAGAACCAGATGAAAGAGATCTAGTAAAAGGTATTATCATTAATAAATTCAGAGGTGATGTCACATTATTACAACCTGCATTGGATTTTATTGAAGAAAAAACAGGTAAAAAAGTAGTAGGTGTAGTACCGGCGATAGAAAACCTTGATATTGATGAAGAAGATTCTGTAGCATTAGAAAGTAAATATAGAGGAGTATCTAAGGAGATTACGATTGCGGTCATGCAAACTCCTAAAATTTCTAACTTTACAGACTTTGATGCTCTTGCCTATGAACCAGATGTATCTGTTCGTTTTGTGAAACAAGGGGAGCCAATTGGCCATCCAGATATGGTAATTTTACCAGGCTCTAAAAACACATTAGCTGACTTATCGTACTTGCAGGAGCATGGCTATGATAAAGATATCCATGACTTAGCAAATGCTGGGGTACCTGTATTGGGTATTTGCGGTGGTAATCAAATGCTGGGAGAAATGCTTTATGATCCAGAAGGGATTGAAGGAGATATTCCTGAATTAAAAGGATTAGGTTTGCTTCCAACAGCTACTACTATGAAAACTGAAAAATTAACACATCAAGTTTGTTTTGATGTAAAGGATTTATCTTTCTTAGGTACTAACTATAGTGGTGAAAATCTTGTAGGCTATGAAATCCATATGGGAGATACACAGCCAGTAGGAGCAGGAGAACGTTGTTTCCATATTCAAAAGCGTAGTGATACTAAGGTAGATGTGATCGATGGTTTTGTCACTAGTAATGGTCAAGTGATGGGCACATATATTCACGGTATTTTAGATAATGATGGATTACGTCGCTCAATCCTGAATGCATTGCGTACAAAAAAAGGATTAGAGCCATTAGATGTTGTATTCCGCTACTTTGAACATAAAGAAGCTGCCTATAATCGATTAGCTAAGATTGTAGAAGAACATTTAGATATGGAATATATCCAATCATTATGGGAGCAAGACTAATGGAATGGTTTATACACCATCTTCTTTATTTTATTCCTTTTGGGGCACTTTTGTTAGATACGTTAGTGGGTGACCCTAGAAGTAAATACCATCCTGTTGTTTTAATTGGTAATTGTATTTCTTTCTATGAACATCTATTGTATAAAAAGAATACTATCGCAAAGAATCAAATACTATTAGGGATATCTACTGTATTACTAGTCTTAATGACTGTGATGCTCATTGTTACAGGGCTCCTATTTATAGGAGGAACCATACATCCAATCGGCTATTTCATAGTATCCTTATTGTGCCTATACATTGCCATTAGCCCTCGTTGTTTAGCAGAGGCAGGTATAGAAATTGCTAATTTGTTGAGAAAACAAGATATATCTGAAGCACGCCGTAAAGTGGGATGGATTGTAGGTCGTAAAACTAGCGAACTTGATGAAAGCGAAATTACTCGTGCCACCATTGAAACAGTAGCAGAAAATACAGTAGATGGTATTATTTCCCCTCTATTTTGGTTTGTCCTATTAGGTCCCTGGGGCGCCATTGGATACCGAGCTATTAATACGATGGACTCCATGTTAGGCTATAAAAATGAGCGCTATTTATACTTTGGTCGTTTTGCCGCCCGCTTAGATGATGTAGTTAATTATATTCCTGCACGTATTACTTGTGTTTTATTTGTGATAGCTTCTTTTCTCTGTGGCAAAGATTGGAAACATGCCATCCGTATAGCCAATCGTGATGCAAATAAACATCCTAGTCCTAATGGGGGCTACGCAGAGGCTCCCGTAGCAGGGGCTTTACATATTCGGTTAGGTGGACAAAATGTGTATCATGACAAAGTCACCTTCCGGGCCTATATGGGAGACCCTATAACATCTATGGTAGGGAAACACATTTATCAAACTATATATTTGATGTATACTGTTTCTGTCTTGGGTGTTGCGTTAACAATGGTCAGTACATATGTAATTAATCAATGGTAGGTGGAACATGAAAGGATTTTTTGTAGGACTTCAATTTTTAACACGTTTAAAAATTGTAAACCAAACAGAGTGGAAAGTAGAAGACTTTGGCGCATCCGTTACCTATTTTCCTTTAGTAGGACTTGTCATTGGCGCCTTTATGTGGGCTTTTTATAGCTTAGCATATTCGTATATCCCGGTATCCTTACTGATGCTTATGTTAGTTATCTTTGAATTTCTATTTACTGGTGGACTTCATGCAGATGGATTTATGGATACCTGTGACGGCTTATTTTCAGGGCGCGATCGAGAACGTAAATTAGAGATTATGAAAGATAGTCGAGTAGGGAGTAATGGAGTAGTAGGCTTTGTATTTTTAACCCTCTTAAAATGGCAATTGCTAGTGAATCTACCGACTGTAGTGGTTCCTATAGTTCTGATAAGTATGCCTATATTGAGTCGCTATACGATGGTTATTAGTATTCAAAAGTTTCCTTATGCAAGACCGGAAGGAATCGGTAAATTTTTTGCTGCTAATGCCCCCAAGTATGCCACATCGGTAGCAACGGTATTGGCATTATTACCATTATTCTTCTATGAATGGTTGTATGCGTATCTATTTGTCATTGCTTTAGCTGTGAATCTTATCATTAATTCCTATGTGACAAAACATTTAGGAGGAACTACAGGCGACACGTATGGATTTGTATGTGAATTATCAGAAATTTTTATCATTTTAGGCGCAATTATTGTAAGTGTTATATAAATGAAAGGAGGAAGTAGAGTTGGCATTTTATGTAAGAACGCCAGGCACTTGTGGAGAGTTTATTCAAGGCTCCATCAAAGGACAACGATTTCTAGTGACTTGTCCTATTAATCGGTATTCCTATGCCATTGGTGATGTACAATATCCGCTTCCTCTCTCACCGATTTCTTTACAGTCAAAGGCCTATCAAGCTTATATCACGGTATTGGATATATTAGGAATTGATCGATCTACGGCGAAGTCCGTATATTTACATTCCGATATTTTACAAGGCAAAGGATTGGCTTCTAGTAGCGCCGATATTAGTGTAGTCGCTGTGGCTACAGCAAAAAGTCATGGCTACGATCTTTCTATGGAGCAATTAGCCTCTATCTGCTTATCAATCGAACCTACAGATGCTCCCTTTTACCCTGGTATTGTTCAGTTCGATTATCTAAATGGTACATGTTGTGAATTACTAGGCACATGTCCACCCATCCGAATCGTCATGTTCGATGAAGGTGGTACGATAGATACGGTACAATTTAATCATCAGCAAAATTTAGATGCTTTAATTGATGAAAAAGAAGAGTTGATGGTAGAAGCTTTAGCAAAATTTAAAGAAGGGATTCGTAAGCATAATGTGAAACTTATCGGTGAAGCCTCTACCATTAGTTCTTTCGGCAATCAACGTATTTTGCATAAGGCAAACTTATATGCATTACATCAAATTGGGGTAGAGTGTAGCGCCATTGGAACTATTATTGCCCATAGTGGAACCGTACTGGGCTTGCTATTTCCCCCGGACTCACCAAGTATTGTACACTGCTTGCAACGAGTAAAACAGGAATTGCCAAATCTTACCTTCATAGATATAGTGGAAACTACAAATGAAGGAATTACTTTCATGGAACGATAAAGGAGGTTATCATGGTAAAAACAACGAATGTACATGGTGGCAATGTGCATAAAGCAAGTCGACTATTACATACTTCCTTAGATCAGATTTTAGATTTTAGTGCTAATATTAACCCATTAGGGATGAGTAGTAAGGGCTTGGATGCCGTGAAGGACGCATTGCAGGATGTCATTCATTATCCAGATCCAGATATGACTCATCTTTATTCCATCACTTCTGAATTGTGGAATATACCCAAAGAATGCATCGTTTTTGGCAATGGAGCAGCAGAATTAATTTATGCCATATGCCGATTGCCCGAAATAGAAGCTGTGTATGTGCCAGCTCCTGGATTTTCAGAGTATAGCCATGGTGCTCACTCGTGTGGATTGCCAGTTATAGAATATGAATTACAATTTGATGCGGACGTATTCTCTTTTTCGTATCCGTTGGAACAAATGCTATATGATTTAAGTCAGACCCAAAATTATTTGGTGTTTATTGGTAACCCCAATAATCCTTGTGGAACTTTATGGAAACATCGAAGTCGCGAACTATTTGAAGTCTGCAAGAAAAATGGTCACTATTTAGTATTTGATGAGTCATTTGTTGATTTTTTAGGGGATGACTATTCTATGCGAAACTATGTAAAAGAGTATGACAATGTGATTGTTGTACATTCTTTAACTAAGTTTTACGCAGTTCCTGGTTTACGGATTGGGGCGATGATGGCAAACCCTATGATTATACAATTTATCAAAGATCATATTCCTGCTTGGTCTGTAAACCATATAGCTCAAATATACAGCGAAGAGGCTCTACAAGATATAGATTATGTACAAAAGACTCGTAGAGTACTAAAAACAGAAAAAGAATGGTTATACAATGAACTTACAAAGATAGAACCGTTACGGTGTATTGAACCATCTGTGAATTATATTCTTTGTCACCTACATGAGCAGTATTCTTTAGAAGATATGATTCAGCACTTGTATCATCAATCTATATTAATTAGAGACTGCTCTCACTATACTGGGCTAGGCCCCAATTGGTTTCGTATGGCTGTCAAAACAAGAGAGCAAAACGAACAATTATTACAAGCTTTACGAGCATATTTTACATATCTATAGGAGATACTATGATACAAATTTACTTTGTCCGCCATGGTGAAACGGACTGGAACCATCTTGGAAAGCACCAAGGATTTAGCGATATACCTTTAAATGAAAAAGGCATGGCCCAAGCTGTGGATGTGGGGGATGCTTTGCGAGATGTTCATTTTGACAGAGCTCTCGTTTCTGACCTAGTACGAGCTAGGGTTACGGCGGAAGAAATTTTAAAAGGCCGATATATTCCTACCACTTTTACAGATAGATTACGAGAAATTAACTTTGGCGATTGGGAAAGCTTAACCTATTCTGAAATTAATGAACGCTGGCCGGGACAAATCGAGGCTATCTATGAAGATCCATCACAGAAACCAATCCCTAATGGGGAGACAGTAGAAATGGTGCAAGAACGTGCCTATGCTCGTTTATTAGAAGAGTTAGCGCGTATGGAGGATGGTGAACGGTTATTGGTAGTTTGTCACGGAGGAACCATACGCACATTATTATGTGCATTAACGGGTATTCCATTGAATTGTTTATGGCGGTTAGCACAGGGGAATACAGCCGTTAGTGTGGTGGATTTCTGGGGGGACCAATCTCCTTATAATCGTATTTGTATATTAAATGATACATCTCATACTCATGTGAGGGAAGGTGGTTACGGTGAGGATTGATAAGTTTTTAGCCCATAAGGCTTTTGGTACAAGAAAAGAAGTACATGATTTAATCAAACAGGGTCTTGTAAAGGTAAATGATAGTATTGTTAAGAAAAAAGACGTGCATATCAATCCTGATGTAGATGTGGTTACGGTTCAAGATCAAGTTGTACAAGCACAATTAGAATATTATATTAAATTTCACAAACCAGCTGGATATGTAACAGCTGTAGAAGATTCTACAGATCCTACTATTATGGAGTTACTTCCTGAAGAGTTTCATACTTTAAAGGTATTCCCTGTGGGACGACTTGATAAAGATACAGAAGGGTTGTTATTATTAACCAATGATGGACCTTGGGCTCATAAAATTATTCATGGCAAAAAGAATATTGGTAAAACGTACTATGTAGAATATACTGGTACCTTGTCCGAGGAAGGTATTCGTCGCATTCAAGAAGGTATGGTGTTAGGGGATGGTACAGAATGTAAACCAGCACAATTAATTCTTCACAATGATGAGGACGTGATAAGTGAGTCGGGTGAACTTATTCACTCCTGTGAGTTGACGATTTACGAAGGAAAATATCATCAAGTGAAACGTATGATTGGTGCCTGTGGTGGAACAGTAACGTATTTACAACGAATTGCTATTGATAACATTACACTTGACTCTATTGAAGAAGTGGGAGCTTTTACAGATTTAACAGACGAAGAAAAAGAAATTGTTTAATCGAATCTATTCAATTTGTCATAACTATGCATTATATGGTATCATTAGTTGATGCTTTTTAAGGAGGCGAGACGATGAATGGATTAGTCGCTTTGCAAGCATTCCTAACAGAAGAAACATATGGAGGAGCCATCCTCGTTAGTCCCATTAACTTATATTATTTTGCAGGATTTACAGGGACCACTGGAGTTGCTTTTGTAACACCTGACAAAGCCTATATGATAACGGACAGTCGTTATACAGAACAGGCTAAAGAACAATGTGAAGGGTATGAGGTTATCCAATATACGGGCGATGTGTATGATACTATCAAGAGTATACTAGATTCATCCAACATTACCTTATCCACATGTTGCTTTGAAGGAAATTATATGAGTGTCGATGTATTTCAAGAAGTTTGTGATACATTAGATGAAACAGAATTTTTATCCTTTGATTTTGCCAGTCTACGTATAGTAAAACGAGACGACGAGCTACAGTGTTTACGACAAGCCTTTCGCATCGCTGATGAATCATTTGCAGCCATGTTGCCACAACTACAGGTGGGGATGACTGAAAATGAAGCTCGTATTATTTTAGAAACAGAAATGTTAAAACGTGGTTCTAGAGAGCCGTCTTTTACGACTATTGTGGCATCGGGCTATCGTTCTAGTATGCCTCATGGTGTAGCTAGTGATAAAGTGATGGAACGAGGCGATTTTGTCACCTTTGACTTTGGCGCTATGTATAAAGGATATCACTCCGATATGACAAGAACCATTGTATTAGGTAAAGCAAGTGATGAACAAAAGAAACTCTATTCTATCGTACTAGAAGCACAAACTCGAGGTGTTGCTTTCATTAGAGAAGGCGTTACCGGTGCTGAGGTAGATGCAGTTTGCAGAGACTATATTAAGGAACAAGGTTATGGTTCTAATTTTGGTCATGGTACAGGTCATGGTGTAGGTTTAGATATTCATGAATTACCAGTAGCATCACCTAGATCCAAAGATATACTAACAGAAAACATGGTCGTCACCGTGGAACCAGGTATTTATTTACCAGGTCATATGGGGCTTCGTATTGAAGATACAGTTATAGTTACTAAGGAGGGCTGTGAAATACTCACACAAACTCCTAAAGATTTAATAGAACTAGATGTGTAATGGAGGGATTTACAATGATTTCCAGTAATGATTTTCGTCCAGGCGTAACTGTCGAATTAGACGGTAATGTATGGCAAGTAGTTGACTTTCAACATGTTAAACCAGGTAAAGGTGCCGCTTTCGTACGTGCTAAATTGAAAAACCTACAAACAGGTGCTGTAGTAGAGCGTACATTCAATGCTGGTGAAAAAGTGCCAAAAGCTCACGTTGATCGTCGTCGTATGGCTTTCTTATATGAGTCCGATGGAGCATATACATTCATGGACAATGAAACATATGACCAAATTGAGTTAACAATTGACCAATTAGGAGATGCTAAAAACTTCTTATTAGAAAACATGGAAGTATCTATTATGTTCTTCCAAGGCATTGTTATCGGTATTGACTTACCTGTAGCCGTAGAGTTACGTGTAGTTGAAACTGACCCTGGTATCCGTGGCGATACTGCAACTGGTGGTAATAAACCTGCTACATTAGAAACAGGTTATGTTGTAAAAGTACCTTTATTCATCGAAGTAGACGATGTATTACGTGTAGATACACGTACTGGACAATATATTGAACGTGCTTAAACCACAGATTTGATCTTTTAACAACTAATATAGTATTGTAATTAAAAGCATTTGTTGGCCTGTGGTGGGACGACAAATGCTTTTTTGGTAAACATATGGAAGATAATCGCTTTTTTGAAGGACTGATACAGTTCGATCATTCTGTTTATGAAATGATTGCTACCATGACAGCACTAGAAACGAAAGGTGTTGCCGGTATGAGCACAACATTTGGAGATACAGTAAGTAGCTTATTTGGTAGAAAAAATGCCATGGAAGGTGTAAAAGTACAAGTCATGGAAGATGGCTCATTACAAGTATCTCTACATATTGCCGTGTATTATGGATATCGTGTTCCAGATATTGCATTACGTTTACAAGAACGAGTGAAAAGTGCTCTTGTATCTATGGCAGATGCTACTGTAAACAGTGTTGATATTTATGTGCAAGATATTATTTTTGAAAGTACCATATCATAGGGGATTTGTATGTCAGATCATTTAGAAATTGAAATTACAGATGCCGTTATTTTAGATGTTACTGCAAGAGTATTGTCATCATTCGATGAAATTCACTCTATGAGTAAACGATTTTTTGATGGTGTTGTAGATGGTATCTCACAAAAATTAGGGCAAAAAAGTTGGCCTGGAATGAATGTAAAACATAAACGAGATACTTTTGGAGATGCTTTCATAGAAATTAATTTATATCTTCGTTTATACTGTGGATCACATCCATTAGAAGTGGCGCGACAAATACAACAACAAGTGCGGCAAGATTTACGAAATATGTTAGACTTATACCGTGTTCGTGTAGATGTACACATCGACGGTTTAGAAAGAAGGGAACCTAATCATGAATCATCGTAGGTTAGCAAGAGTATTTGCATTAGAAACAATATATGCAGATACATTTTCAGGCGACGTAGTTGAGGAGGCAGTGTTAGATACAACTAACATGCAAGGAAAAGCCAATCAATTTGCAGAGCAATTAATTGCAGGTGTACGTAATGAAAAAGAACAATTAGATGCAGCGTTACAAGAATTCTCTCCTAAACGTAAAATGGAGCGTTTTCCTAAAGTAGAACTTACTATTTTACGTATGGCAGCTTGGGAGTTATTACATCCTCAAGAGGATACACCATCTAAGGTTGTCATTAATGAAGCTGTTCTATTGGCGAAAGAATTTGGTGGAGAGACTTCCTATAAGTACATTAATGCTATCCTTCATAATTTAGCAGCATCGAGACAATAAAATGGCCTATTATTTAGGAATAGATACAAGCTGTTATACCACATCTTGTGCACTTGTTGATGAGGAAGGTAGATTAGTACAGGAAGTTAGAAAACTGTTAGAAGTACCGCATGGTAAACGAGGATTACAACAGTCACAAATGGTGTTTCAACATACTCGTGCCTTAGGTGAACTGATTCAGTCTTTAACGTTGGACCAGCCCATTGCAGGTATCGGGGTCAGCGGTTTTCCAAGACGAGAAGAAAACTCCTATATGCCAGCATTCCTAGTAGGGCTTAATACAGCGAAATCACTAGGCCATTGTTTACAGATCCCAGTCCATATTTTTTCACATCAAGAGAATCATATATGGGCAGCCTTACGCGAAATCGGTGAAATTCCAGAAGGTCCTTTTTTAAGTTTACATCTTTCGGGAGGAACTACTGAATTTGTTCTTTGTGAACGCATTCATAAAAGTGGTTTTAAAGTGCAAATAGTGGGAGGATCTGATGATATAGCTGGAGGCCAGCTAGTAGACCGACTAGGTGTATTAATGGGATTACAATTTCCAGCAGGTCCAAGTATGGAAACATTGGGACGACGTATTAAATATAACGTAGACTCTGTGCTCCCTGTATCAGTAAAAGAATCTATCATTAGCTTTGGTGGTCCATATAGCGCTGGTCAACGTTGGTGGCAATCATTGCAACATGAGCCTATCGATTGGACTAATAGAGAATCATTTAGCACAGAAAAAAAAGCACAAATCTTGGCAGCCTCTGTGTTTCATTGTATTGGAAGTTCCCTAGAAAAAGCGTTATCTCATATTCTAACAGAACATAAGATTACAACATTAATTACTGCTGGTGGTGTTATGGCGAATACCTATTTACAGGATCGGTTAGTTCATTGGGGACACCATCATGATTTAGATGTATTATGTGTATCTTCTAAATATAGTGCAGATAATGCCTCAGGTAATGCGTATGGGGCAAAGGTTGTTGAAGGAGAATAGAATGGATGCTTACTCCGTTGGAGAATTAAATAGAATTATTAAGCAAACCGTAGAGGGAGAATTTCTATTAAAGAATTGTATTGTTGAAGGCGTTATCTCTAATGTGAAACGTCACAGTACAGGACATTATTATTTTTCTCTCATCGATGATACAGGGTCCATTGATATGGCTATGTGGCGTTCCAAAGTTCAACAACGTGGCTTAGAAGGTGCCCTTGAAAACGGTTTGTTAGTACAAGTACGTGGTAATATTAGCTTTTACGAAAAAACTGGTCGTTTAAGTTTTATTTGTGAAGACATTCGTATTGGTACCAAAAGTGACTATCAAATTGCTTATGAAAAATTAAAACAAGAGTTATATGCATTAGGATATTTTGACGAACGACATAAACAACCTTTGCCACCTGTACCGAGCTGTATTGGTGTTGTCACGTCTGCATCAGGAGCCGTCATTCACGATATTTTACATGTAGCATCCCATCGCAATCCATTGGTGACATTTAAAGTGTTTAATGTGCCTGTACAAGGACCTACAGCAGGTCCTGTTATTGCTCGTGGTGTAGCTATGGCAGATGCGGACCCAGATGTAGATTTGATCATTGTAGGTCGTGGTGGTGGTTCTATGGAAGACTTGTGGTGCTTTAATGATAGAGCCTTAATAGAATCTATATTCCAATGCACGACACCGGTTGTGTCTGCGGTTGGTCATGAAGTAGATTATACGTTATGTGATTTTGTAGCTGATGTAAGAGGGGCTACACCAAGTCATGCTGCTGAGTTATCTATTTTTCCATTGGTGGATTTACAAGAAGAAGTACAGCAGAAGTTAGAATTTATTCATAACACAGTACAGTATCGTATTCAAAAAGAAAAACAACAGTTATTTTCTATTACCAATCGTAAGATTACAGTACCTGCCATGAATTTGGTGCATCAACAGAAAAATATATTACAACGCTTTGAACACCAATTACATAGCGCCATACAAAAGAAATCCCAAGATGAATCACGTAAATTAGCTATATTAGCGACTCAATTGGATAATAAAAATCCTTTAGCTAAAGTCATTAAGGGCTTTGCTAAAGTAGATCTTAATGGGGCTCCATTACAAACAATTGAAACTGTGAAAATCGGGGATACATTGGATATACATATTCAAGATGGCTCTGTGAAAGCAACTGTACAGGAGGTAACACAACGTGGCTAAATCCATAAAAAATTATGAAAAGAAATATACAGCCTTAGAAGAAGTAGTAAAAAAACTAGATGATGAAAGCTTATCTATGCATGAATTATTAAAAACTTACAAGGAAGGTTTAACTCTAGTTAAAGAATGTTCTGATTTATTGCAGCTTGTAGAAGAAGAAGTTGAACAAATTATTGAAACTGTACAAGTAAATACGAATTAGGAGACAAAGTACGTTTTTTTAGGTATAATAGAGTTAGAATATTTATACAAAAATTATTATCTTTCAAAGAATTGAGGATATTATGTTAAAAGAGTACTTACAACAAAGTAAAGCAGACATTGAAAGTTATCTTTTCTCTGTCTTAGAATCACCGAATACGGAGTATGCTAAGCTATATGATAGTATGAAATACAGTTTATTGATGGGCGGTAAAAGAATTCGGCCTATTATTACAAAAGCTGTCATTGAATCTTTAGGTGGATCTTGGGATGCTTATAAAGATGTAGTATGTGCCATAGAATTAATTCATACCTATTCGTTAATTCATGATGATTTGCCAGCTATGGATAATGATGATTATCGTCGTGGAAAGCTAACCAATCATCGTGTATATGGTGATGGTATGGCTATTTTAGCTGGAGATGGATTGTTAACCTATGCCTTTGAATTAGTGAGCAAGCACACAGAGTTATCCGCAGAACAAGTAGTGCAGATTATTCATGTCTTAGCAAAAGGTGCAGGACCTAGTGGAATGGTGGGTGGTCAAGCCTTTGACCTACAATCAGAAGGAAAATTCTTACCGTTAGAAGAATTAGTGGTTCTTCACAAAGGTAAAACAGGCGCCTTATTTAGTGCAGCTGTTGAAATTGGTCTAATTATTATGGATGCTCCCACAGCCGTAAGAGAGGCATACCTACGTTATGCAGATCATTTAGGTTTATTATTCCAAATTACTGATGATATCTTAGATGTAGTAGGCACACAAGAAGAATTAGGGAAAACTCCTGGTAGTGATGAACGTCAGCATAAAGCGACGTATGTATCTATCTTAGGATTACATACCGCTAAAGCACGTGCCCAAGAAGTGGCCAATTTAGCATTAACAGCATTGCACGATTCTAACCAAACATCACCTATCCTTGAAGGGCTTGTCCAATATTTAATGGACCGCACACAGTAGGAGACATGTATGAGTCAAAAAGAACGTCTTGATATATTACTTGTGCAACGTGGTTTATTTGAAAGTAGAGAAAAAGCTATTGCTAATAATAATGTGGTAACACTTGATAATTTATTTGAAAAAATGGCTATTGATGATATTATGGCGGGACTTATCTTTTCCGGTACACAGCGATTGGATAAAGCTGGCACTAAAGTATCAGTAGATACACATTTGGAAGTAAAAGGCAATACCTTACCATATGTAAGCCGTGGTGGTTTGAAGTTAGAAAAAGCCATTGAGTTATATCCCATAGATCTAACGAATGCGGTTATGGTAGATATTGGTGCTTCCACAGGCGGGTTTACAGATTGTGCATTACAACATGGGGCAATCAAAGTATTTGCCATTGATGTAGGATATAATCAATTAGCATGGAAGTTACGACAAGATCCTAGAGTCATTAATATGGAAAAGCAAAATATTCGCACCGTTACACCCGTACAACTAGGGGAACTTAGCGATTTTATTTCCATTGATGTGGCTTTTATCTCCTTAGATAAGGTGCTTCCAGTAGCGACAACCTTATTGAAAGATACTGGTTCTTTAGTAGCTTTAATCAAACCGCAGTTTGAGGCTGGTAAAGAACTAGTTGGTAAAGGTGGTATTGTACGTGAAAAATCCACACATAGATTGGTGTTAGATCGTATCTTGCACATCGCTAAAGATTGTGGCTTATATTTACATGGACTGACCTATTCTCCCATTAAAGGAATGGAAGGAAATATTGAATTTTTAGGATATTTTACAAAACAAGCAGAGGGTTCCTTAGACATTACTGAAGAGCTAATTACAGCCACAGTAGAGGAGGCTCATCAATTATAGGAGGATCTATGAGAATCGGTTTCTTTCCTAATATGAAAAAAGAGAATATTCGAGATATTTTATCGCAAGTAATTACCTATTGCCGTACATATGGTATAGAAGTCTATATGCCTAAAGAATTAGAACATCATGATGTATGTGCCTTAGGGATAGAAAAATCTCACTTATTACCACGACCAGAAGTATTTGAACATTTAGATATGGCATTTAGCTTTGGTGGTGATGGTACGATTATTCAATTAGCACGTCAAATATATCCGTATAATGTACCAATTTGTGGTATAAATTTAGGGGAATTAGGTTTCTTAAATCAAATCGAACTTGAAAATTTAGAGATGGCTATTGAAAGAATTAGTAAAGGCGATTATTATGTAGAAGATCGTATTCATTTAGTAGGAACTCTGCACACTCCTGAAGGAGAACGTGTGCTACGTCCTGCTATTAATGATATTGTGGTCTCCCGTTCAGAACCAGGTAAAATGGCGCGTATCAATTTGTCGATTAATGGTGGACATACACAAATGTATCCAGCTGACGGTTTAATTATAGCGTGTTCTACAGGCTCTACAGGGTATAACTTATCTGCTGGAGGTCCTATTATGGCGCCAGATAATCGGTCTCTTATCGTAACACCTATAGCTCCTCACTTATTACAAGGCGTATCTTTGGTGCTAAAAGAAAGTGCAAAGATTGATATTACTATGCCAGAGCGACAAAAAAACTTGCATATTTCTGTGGATGGTACTTTTGATTATGAGTTTAGTAATACTGATTCTTTACATATTGAAGCGCATCCACAATATTGTAAATATGTGCGATTTAAAGATCAAAAATTCTTCGCCACCTTGTTTAAAAAGTTGACTGCACGATCTAAGGAGGTTCTATGATTCCTCTACACCATAGTGTAGAATTTCAGCATCATTTATGGTTGGATGCCTTAGTAACAGCTAGAACTATTGTAGATATTACTTGTGGCAATGGACATGACACCGTATATTTGTTGTCACATTGTCATGAAAGTAGTCATGTATATGCTATTGATATACAAGAAGTAGCCATATCAAGAACGAAAGAAAAGATTGTAAAAGAACTTCCACAGGCTATGAATCAAGTGGATTTCATATTGGGTTCACATGATAGTGTACTGGAAACACTTCCTGTATCTACAATCGATTTACTGGTAGGTAATTTAGGGTATTTACCGAATGCAGACCATGAAGTCATGACCCACTCTACATCAACGATTACAGCTTTAACAAAGGGGTTAGCAAAACTTTCAGTACATGGCTTATGTACAATCGTAGCGTATCCTGGAACAGAATCTGGTCGCAAAGAAACAGAAGAGTTAGAAGAATATATAACTTCTATTAATCAAAAAGAGTTTCACTGCAGTACGTGGCGACCATTAAATCAAGCGAATCGCCCGCCTATTTTATATATTATTCGTCGGAGGAAATAATGAAACGTTTTCGTTATAATAAAATAAAAGAAATTATTCAAACTAAGGCTATTGAAACTCAAGAAGAGTTAGCGCAAGCCTTGGTAGAAGAAGGGATTACTGTTACACAAGCAACAGTATCACGAGATATTAAGGAATTGATGTTAATAAAAGTTCCTACTGGGGATGGACGCTATCGATATGCCTTGTCTCCAGAAGAAAATATTATGTTATCTAGAACGCGCATCAACCGCTTGTTCCAAGATTCTATTTTGCGTATTGACCACGTCTTGAATCAAGTTGTGTTACATACATTACCAGGTTCCGCACAATCAGTAGCCTTTGCGATTGACCATGCAAAATGGCATGAAGTGATTGGCACAATTGCTGGAGATGATACAATTTTATTAATATGTAATTCTGTAGAAAGTGTAGAATTGGTATTGGACCGTATTCAAGACTTAATGAGGGATTAATATGCTAGTACGCATGGGGATTAAAAATTTTGCCCTCATCGAACATATGCAGCTAGCGTTTGCCAAGGGTATCACAATTTTTACTGGAGAAACAGGTTCTGGTAAATCTATATTGATGGATGCATTTTCCATTCTACTAGGAGAAAGAGCTAGTAGTGAGTTTATCCGTCATGAGAAGGACTCTTTTCTGATTGAAGGCGTATTTGATATTGCAGGAGATACAGCATTACAAGAACTATTAGTCAATAAAAATATTTTAGTAGAAGAAGATACTTTAATTTTATCTAGAACTTTTAATCGAAATGGCAAATCACAAATTTTAGCGAATGACCAAGTAATACCATTGAAGGCATTGCGTGAAATTGGCACCTATTTGGCAGATATTCATGGTCAATATAGTAATCAACAGCTTCTATTACCGGATACACATCATATCTATTTAGACACATATAATCAGGATGCTATTCATGCTTATGAAAGTTATGTTACAGCCTATACGGAATATGCTAGTGCAAAGAGACAATTAGAAACATTGCGTGAAGAGTCGGCACAAAGAATTAGAGAATTAGACATGTTGCGGTTTCAGATTGATGAAATTGAAGAAGCCCAATTGCAGCCAAATGAAGATACAGCGGTATCGGAAGAATTAGAGCGATTAGATAATTTTGAGCATCTTCAATCAACAATTGCTAATTGTTATGATGGCATCTATGGGGGCAGAACACCCCTTATTGATGGCTTGAATAGTGTTACTAATGAAGTAACGGATCTTATCAAATATGATAAGGAGATGGAAGAAGTCGCTGAGTTGTTAAGATCTGCGTATTATCAATTAGAAGAAGCTGGACAAGCGTTAGATAGATACCGCGATTCCATTAGCTATGACGAAGAGCGCTACTTTTACTTACAGGAGAGAGATACACTTATTTACAATTTAAAGCGTAAATATGGAGAAACTATTGAAAGTATTTTAGCCTTTGAAGAAACAGCGCAAACTCGACTGGAGCTACTAGAATCTCATGAAAATGAAGAATCACAGCTAGTAGAGCGTGTGGAAACACTAAAAACACAAGCATTACAAGCGTTACAGACTCTTACACAGATTCGTCGTGCTCATCATAAAGAGATAACCGATGCCTTGCAGAAAAACTTAATTCAATTAGGTATGCCCAAAGCAAAGCTAGAATTTGTAATAGAAGGTACTGAAACCTTATCTCCATTAGGTGCTAGCCGCATAGAACTATTATTTTCTGCCAATGCAGGGGAGGCTTTATTACCACTACATAAAGTTGCCTCTGGCGGTGAGTTAGCACGTATTGCGTTAGCTTTTAAAACGGTATTTAACAGAGCAACGCATAAAACCTTAGTGTTTGATGAAATTGATGTAGGTATTAGTGGTGATATAGCTTTACAAGTAGCGAAGCAAATTCTTCAATTAAGTTCTGATAATCAGGTGTTCTGTATTACACATCTACCTCAAACAGCTAGTGTGGCAAAACAACACTATCATTTGCATAAGGTAGAAGAAGAAGGGCGAACAATTTCTAAAGTAACCATTCTTTCAGAAGACGAACATATAACACAGATTGCCCGTATGATGTCTGGACAATCTTTCTCAGATACAGCTATAGAAACAGCAAAAGAAATGATTCAATACTTTCAACAGGAATTACTCTAGGAGGAACAATGAAAGTTTTAGTAAATGGAGCAGCTGGCAAAATGGGCCGTGAGGTTCTAAAAGCTGTTCATAATGATACAGAGTTAACCTTAGTGGGGGGGGTAGATCCTAGCCATGGAGGTAAAGATGTTAGTGAATTTATGGGCACTAGTCCTTTAGACTGTAAAATTTACAGTCAATTAGAGGAAGCTATTGAAGCCGTACATCCAGATGTGATTGTGGACTTTACAACACCAGCCATTATTTTTGAAAATGCAAAACTTATGCTATCAAAAGGGATTCATGTTGTGATTGGTACAACAGGTCTTACAGAAGCACAACGTAATGAATTAGATACTATTGGTAGAGCACATGGTGCTAATTGTTTAGTAGCACCTAACTTCTCACTAGGTGCAGTAATGATGATGAAAACTGCTGCGGAACTAGCTCCGTACTTCCCAGATGTGGAGATTATTGAGTTACATCATAATCATAAATACGATGCACCTTCTGGTACAGCTGTATTAACGGCCAAATTAATTAATGATGCAAAACAAGCAGCCAATGTAAAAGCTGCTGAAGATTTAACTCGTGAAAGTCTTCCAGGTGCTCGAGGTGCTAAGGTGGATGATGTGACGATTCACAGTGTCCGTTTACCAGGTTATGTGGCACATCAAGAAGTTATTTTTGGTGGATATGATGAAACATTGGTGATTCGTCATGATTCATTAAGTCGGTTGTCCTTTATGCCTGGTGTAGTATTAGCTTGTAAAAAGATCAAAGATTTTGCCGGCTTAACCTATGGATTAGAACATTATTTATAATTCTATATTCTATATAATTCTTGCTAAAGAAAAACTTAAATAGTATAATACATATAACTATATATTAAGTTATTAATATTAAGGAGTCACTATGAGAAAACCTCATTTAGCTATATTAGGTGCTACTGGTGCAGTAGGACAAGAGTTTATTACATTAATTGAAGAACGTAAATTTCCTTATGAAAGTATTAAACTGTTAGCTTCTGCTCGTTCTGCAGGTAAAGTATTAACAGTAGATGGAAAAGACTATGTGGTGGAAGAAGCAACACCAGAATCTTTTGACGGTGTAGATATTGCTCTATTTGCAGGTGGTTCCATTTCTAAAACATTGGCTCCAGAAGCTGCTAAGCGTGGTGCTATTGTTATCGATAATTCTAGTGCTTTCCGTATGGATCCAGAAGTTCCATTAGTAGTGCCTGAAGTTAATCCGGAAGATATTGATACACATAAAGGAATTATTGCTAATCCTAACTGTTCTACTATTATCATGGCATTAGGCTTAAAACCACTCCATGATTTATCTCCTATTAAACGCGTTGTTGTCAGCACATACCAAGCTGTATCTGGGGCTGGTAAAGAAGGCATTGAAGAATTAGATTCTCAAGTAACTCAACATGTGGCAGGGGAAGAAATGGTAGCTAACTTATTGCCTACTGGATCTATGGATAAGCATTATCCAATCGCTTTTAATTTAATTCCACAAATTGATGTATTCATGGAAAATGGATACTCTAAAGAAGAAATGAAAATGGTATTGGAAACACAAAAAATATTCCATGATGATTCCATTGCAGTAGTACCAACGACAGTACGTGTACCAGTATATCGTTCTCATTCTGAATCTGTATTAGTAAAAACAGAGTCTCCAGTATCTGTAGAAGATTTTAAAGCTGCATGCGAAAAATTCCCTGGTCTACGTGTGAATGATAACCCAGCAGCACAGGAATATCCAATGCCTTTATACACATCGAATCAAAATGATTGCGAAATCGGTCGTATTCGTAAAGACTTATTCAATGACCATGCCATGAATTTCTGGATCGTAGGAGACCAAATTCGTAAGGGTGCTGCATTAAATGCATTACAAATTGCAGAATACTTAGTAGAACATCAATCATTCTAATTATATATTATAGGGGGTGCTAAGATGACAACATTTGGAAATATCATAACAGCAATGATCACTCCTTTTACCGACGATGGTCATGTAAATTTTCAAGAAGCACTGCGTCTAGCTGGACACTTATTGGACAATGGTTCTGATGGCCTAATTGTATGTGGCACTACTGGTGAAGGTCCAAATATTGAAGATCGTGATAAACTTGAGCTTTTCACATTAATCGCTAAAGAGTATGGTCATCGTGCTACTATTATTGCGAATACAGGCAGTAATTCTACTAAAAAGTCGATTGCTTTAACAAAGGCTGCTAGCCATACTGGTGTTCATGCGGTGATGGCTGTGGTGCCATATTATAATAAACCGAACCAGGAAGGTTGTTATTTGCACTTTAAGGCTATTGCAGACAGTACTGATTTGCCTGTTATGCTATATAATGTACCTGGACGTACTGGAGGCCGTATAGAGCCGAAAACTGTGGCCAGATTAGCAAAGGAATGTGCTAATATTACATCCATTAAAGAAGCTACGGGAGATATCAAGATCATCCAACAGCTCCATGAATTACTACCAAATAATGATTTTATGATTTATTCTGGTGATGATGCATTGACATTAGATGTATTACAAAATGGTGGAGTAGGTGTTATTTCTGTTTCCTCTCATATTGTAGGTAAAGAAATGCAAAAAATGATAAGGTTATTTAAAGAAGGCAAAGTTAAAGAAGCAAGAGCCATTGAACTTTCAATAGTACCTATTCTCAAAGCTATGTTTATTACGACAAATCCTATTCCTGTAAAATATGCAATAAAGCAATTAGGTTTCAGTACAGGACCTTTATTATTGCCATTGTGTGATCCATCTATAGAAGAAGCACAAATTATTGATGCAGCTATAAAATCATATAAATAATAAAATTTAAAATAAAAAAGATAGTAGTCTTAGCAAAGACTACTATCTTTTTTTATTATAATAGATTAAATATGGTCACGAATGAGGCCAATCACACGGCCTTCAATTACACAATTTCGTGTAATGATAGGTTCAAACTCCTCATTTTCTGGCATTAAACGAATATGATCAGATTCTTTATAGAAGCGTTTTACTGTAGCTTCATCATCAATTCGAGCTACTACAATATCTCCATTATTAGCGGTGGATTGATTACGTACAATTAGCAAGTCACCTTCATACATCCCAATATCACGCATAGATTCACCACGAACACGTAATAAGAAACACTCAGAGCTACCTAATAAAGCAGTAGGTAAAACGAATTCATCTTCGCGATTCTCAATAGCTGTTACAGGAAGACCTGCTTGTACAGTGCCAATTAATGGGACACGACGAAGACCAGCCTCTAGGAAGTTAAATTCAGGACTTGAAGTAACCTCATGAGTTTCTTCATCCATTTCTAAGGCAGGTACATCAGGCATATTTACAACAGTGATAGAACGATTTTTATTAGCATCACGAGTAATATAGCCAAATCTTTCTAATGTATTCAAATGACTTTGAACAGTAGAAGTGGAGCTTAAGCCCATATGATCACCAATTTCACGAACACTTGGGCAGCGATAACGCTGTTGTAAACTTTCAATAATGAAATCTAAAATTCTTTGTTGTTTGCTATTGATATCAGTTGCTGGACGTCTCAAGGGAATAACCTCTCATTCTACAGTATTATTGAACTATGTTTATATAAATCTATTATAATTATAATATCGATAATTGTCAAATATGCGTTCTAAAAAAATTATACTTGACCGAACATTTGTATGTGTGTTAGAATATGCACATAAACAAACAGATGTACTATTTATTTTGTTCGATATTATTAGAGAGAGGTATATATTATGAATAAATTATTTTCTATTTTAGTAATGGTAGCTATGGTATTTGTAGTAAATGGTATGATTAATACAACAACATTAGAAATAGATACTCAAAATATTAAACCTGTACAAGTAGATGCTGGAGATACCTTATGGAGTATCTCAGAAAAAGCATTGGCTCAGACAGAAGACATTGATATTCGTGAGTATATCGTAGCTATTGAAGAAATTAACAACTTACAACACGGTAAAGCCTTACGTGCCGGTGAAACCTTAATGATTCCTACATTGAAAGAAAAAACTATGTTCGGTTTTATTACAGCTTGGGCAAATAATTAAATTATGGAATTCGTATGTTCGTGAAATTATGTAAGCATACATATTGAAATATAGAATAAAAAGACTGCATATCCTATGTATTATTCATGGGGGTATGCAGTCTTCTTTTATTTTATCTTGTTTTGGTGTAAGAAATAAAGCTTTTTAGTTTCTGTATTATATAGTGTATATATTATTATGTAGTTACCCATATAGGCTCAGTATACTTAAGGCATTCAAATTGTAGATAGATAATTAATATGGTACTATTTACGATTAAATATAGAAGAGATAGGGTTATCTACGAATTTATTGGCTTCATTAATATAACGTCGTACCATATTGACACTATGGTGACGAGTTTGTTTCATAATGTTCCGTTCTTCTACGCCGTAATGAGCTGCGGTAGTAGCAAATCCATGACGTAAGCTATGTGCACCATATAAAGATGGATCTTCGCCAATAGCAGCCATATAATATTTTACTATGTCAGCAATGCTTTTATCACTGATAGCTGTTTTGCGTATCCCCATACTTTTCGTAAAACCCCTAAAAATAGGTCCTGTTGTAATCGGAACACATCGTAACCAAGCTTTTACAGCTCTTACAGCGCACAAGTTTTCATTATCTATATAAGGAATAGCCACAATAGCACCTTGTCCTTCTTGGTCAGCTTTTGAGCTAGAAACAAATATCTCTAGACCTTGTGGTAGAAACTTCAAAGATTCTACGGTTAAGGCAGATAATTCGCTACGTCGAAAGGCTCCCATAAAGCCTAATAATAAAATAGCTTTATCACGAAGCTTTTGAATAGGCAGTATATCTGCCGTTTCCATATACTCAATAATATCTATAAGATCATCTAGTAGTACAGGTGTTTTACCTTGCTGATATGTTCCTAAAGATCGACGTATACCTCGCATGGCTTGTTTAACTATAGGAGCGCTACATGGGTTACTTTCAATACCAGAGGCATTAAAATTTTCCGATAAAGCGCTGATGCGACGTGATATGGTATTAGCCTTAGCGTAATCAGCTAAATCATTGATATAGTTGACGATAATTTCTGGTGAACTTGGGAAAAAGGATTCCTGTTTATGTTGACACCAATCGACAAAATCCATCCAATCAGATTCGTAAGCATCAACGGTGTTTTCCGCCTTAGATAGTAGAATACTAGATTTTGCTTTGTCACTAAGCTTAGTATTGTTCATAATCTCTTTATAATTACGTAAGTAGAAGTGTGTATTAGATTGACTCATAAAGGCCTCAAATGTGTTATATAGGATCGTTAGTACCTATATAAATAATTTTAACTAAAAAATTACTTCCGATAATATATCGTTATCGGAAGTAATTATATCATAAGCCAAAATAAATGGCAAATATATTGTTTTATAAGGTTTTTAAGAACTCTTTCAATACATTCCAAGTAGTAACAAAACTTTCTAACTCCATACGTTCTGTAGGTGCATGTAAGTCATGAATATTTGGCCCAATATTAATAGCATCTACAGGGCCTTGTAAATTATCTAACATGTAGCCAACTTCAAGACCTGCATGGATTACATTGAACTGCAAGTCTGTAGCGCCTGTCACAGACTCATAAGCCTTTTGATAGGTTTGTTGTAATGGACTATCAAATGTTGGTAGCCAGCCTGGATATGGGCTTTCAAGGGATGTCGTAGCACCATGAGTTTCTGCCAATTGCACTAAGCCTTTATAATGAGCCTCTAGATTCTTCGTATCTGTACTGCGTACTTGCATTTTAAGGTAAACAGCATCATCCGCCATACCCAAAACACCAATATTATTAGAATACCATACTTCATCCGGATTGTCAGGCGCATGTTGTAATACGCCTTGTTCAATTCCTTGAATAAGAGCACATAGTTTTTGCACAGTGTCACCGCTGAAAGCTCGTTCCATGGTAATAGCATCTAAATCTAATTCCACTAAATCTTCACGATTTATTTTAGGGACAACAGATAAAGATATTGTCATACTTTCACCAGCCGATGCATAGTGAGCATTCCACTTATCTTGTTCTTCTTGTAAAAGAACTTGTACATACGGCACATCCTGTAAATGTAGATACACATCAGCATAAGCACGTAATGGAATTGCATTAGGCGCACTGCCACCGCTTACTTCAGTGATGCGAATGTTATGTTCCCCTGTGATACGTTCTAATACCTTAGATAGGATATAAATGGCATTACCCCGCCCTAAATGGATATCACAACCAGAATGTCCACCTTTTAACCCTTCTATCGTGATTCTACGCTTGGTCATTTCATTATTCACAGATACTTGTGCAATAGGCAATGTTACGGTAGAACCATGACCGCCAGCACTGCCGATGGTCACTTCATTCATACGTTCTCCATCCATATTGATGAGACGTTTGCCTTGTAAATGACTGTAATCTAATGTTTTCACACCTTTGAAAGTAGTTTCTTCTTCTACAGTGAATACTACCTCTAACGGAGGATGTGGAATCATTGTAGATGCTAAGATAGCCATGCCATAGGCTACTGCAAAGCCATCATCTGCCCCTAAGGTAGTTCCATTGGCATGTAAGATACCATCCTCTACATGCAAAGCGATAGGGCTGTTAATAAAGTCATGCTCCACAGACTCTAGTTTCGTGCAAACCATGTCCATATGACCTTGTAGAATCACTGGTTCATGTGATTCATATCCCTCTGTGCCGACTTTTTTAATGATTAGATTGTACTGTTCATCTTGGAACACATCTAAGCGCAGGTTTAGAGCCCAGTCTTTAATATAATTGGAAATAGCTTGTTCATACCCAGATTTTCTAGGAATATTAGTAATTTCTTGAAAGTAATGCAGAATATTATCCACATTATATTGATTTATAATAGTTTGTTCTATTGACACTTGTTCCTCCTAGATTAGTCAATATTTGGCCAACCTAATTCTTTACCGCCCAACAAATGTGCATGTAAATGGAATACAGTTTGACCTGCTTTCGCGCCTGTATTTAATGTTAAGCGATATCCATCAGCGGCAAGACCTAATTCTTTTGCAACCAATTTAGCAAAGGGTAAGATACCTTCCACATAGGCTTCATTATTTTCATTTAAATGAGCAATGTTAGACACATGGTTTTTAGGAATGATCAACACATGAACTGGCGCCACTGGATCTATATCATGGAATGCTAAGAATTTGTCATTTTCTAATACAACCTTAGCTGGAATTTCTTTATTAATAATTTTACAAAATAAGCAATCTTCTTTCATGGGAATTTCCTCTCTTATCTACTGTATGATACTTACATACTATGATATTAACTATATCAAAAATATTCTATATAGTCTATTATTTCTTTCTAAAAATATTAATATATTCACCATCAGATGTTTTCCAACACTCCCATCCGTTAGATGATGAACCTCTTACCAAAGTAGCTGCTGTAGAAACAGAAGGACAAACAAAATCTTCTACTAATATATTGTTAACTATATTAGCAGTTCTTCTAAGATCAATGATACGATAATAATCAGTAGGTGGACATGTACTCCCTTTTAGAAGGATAAACTTACCATCTTCCACTTTTAGTGTTCCATTTACTGTACCAAAACCTTTTCTTTTTGCCGTTAAATTGTATAAGCCATTTGGAATCATCCCCAAATCTTTATTCTCTAAATTTTCTACTCTAGCTTTTGTTGCATTATCAAATACAACATCTTTACCTTGATCTGTAGGATAGACCTGCTTTCCATCAAAGGAAGATAATAATTGGATAACTAACTCTATATCAAGTGCAAATAGTTCTGTATTATGAAGTCGACTTTTACTAAATATATCATCTAATAGAAGTTCTTTTTCATCATAATCATCTACTTCAATAGCAAACTTTCTTTTTAAGCCTACTACATTGCGATAACCATTATTTTCTAATGTATTCATTCGAGATTCAAAGTTATCAATACCAGTCTTACCTATTTTTACTAGACCATCTACGACTGTTGTCATTACATATAAAATTCCTCTTGCCATATCTCCTCCTAATATAATAAGTAAGTAATGATATTTTATGAGAAAATTTAGATACTAATTTCTACTAACACCACATCACTATGTACTTCTGTTACAGTTCCACCTACAATATCCCCTACATTGAAAGTATGGTCTTGTTTAGGTATTTTACTATGTACATATTCATTGGTTAAGCCATAATAGTAAAAGTCATCGCATTGTTCGATGAGAACCTTCACAGGTTGGTTAAGGAAACGGTTAGCATAGGCTTTAAAGCCTTCCTTCCCAAGTTGATTTAATAAGGCTACACGTGTCTTTTTTACGGCTTCTGGAACTTGCTCTTCCATCTTAGCAGCTGGCGTACCTTCTCGAATGGAATATGGGAAGGCATGGATATGCGTAAAACCAACTTCTTTTACTGTGCGCATGGTTTCCTCGAATAATTCGTCTGTTTCCCCTGGGAAGCCGGCAATAATATCTGTCGTGATGGATAAATTCGGAATCCGACTACGTAAATACTTCACTAAATTTTTGTATTGTTGCAAATTATAGTGACGGTTCATCGCTTTTAACACTGGATCAGATCCTGCTTGTAATGGCAAATGTAGGTTAGGGCATACACGAGGGTTCGTTGCCATCAACTCGATTAATTCTTCCGATACTTCTACAGATTCAATAGAACCAAAGCGAATGCGTTCTAAGCCGTCAATGGTCAATAATTCACGCACAACACGGCCTAAGGTTGGTCGCTCAGGTAGTTCGATACCATAGTTACCAAGATGTATCCCTGTGAGGACAACCTCTTTATACCCATAAGCAACCAGGCGTTTTGCTTCTTCCACAATGTCTTCAATTTTTCTAGACTTTAATTTTCCTCGTGTATAAGGAATGATACAGAAGGAACAGAAATTGTTACATCCTTCTTGTATCTTCATGAAAGCCCGACATTTTTCGATTTCATTGCCAAATAAAGGCATTTCTTCGAAGGTAGACTCTTCCATCACATTACGAACGATGGAAATCTGTTCTTCTGTGGATGGAATGTTTTCTACTAATTCTACGATTTTGTTCCGGTTTGCCGTACCGATGACAAGGTTAACCCCATCGATAGCAGAAATCACTTCTGGCGCCAATTGGGCATAACAGCCTGTGACTACGATAAATGCTTCTGGATTACGGCGTTTTGCTTGTCGGATCAATTGGCGTGATTTTTTCTCCCCCATATTGGTTACAGAACAAGTATTAATCACGTAAATAGAGGCTTCTTCATCGAAACCAACAGGAGTATATCCTGCTTTTATAAATAAACCTTTCATGGCATCCGTATCATATTGATTGACACGACACCCTAAGGTTGTAAATGCAACTGTCTTCATGAGACTCCTAATCTAGTAATTCATATTGAATCATACTCACAGCACTTAATGCCGCTGTTTCAGCTCGTAATATAGTGGAGCCTAGACTAACCTTATGGCCTCCACAGGATTCCAATAGTTCCATTTCAGTAGGGCTATAACCACCTTCAGGACCAATGCAAATGGCTATGGTATGGTATGAATTAGTATGTAACTGTGTTTGTAAAATATCTTTGATCGTCTTGTCATCTTCTCGTTCATAGGCACCTAACAAGAGAACTCCCTCATCAGATTGCAACGTTTGCAGTACCTCTGAAAGTGACTGTTCTACTGTTAATGTAGGTACATTAGGGCGACCACATTGTTGGCTTGCTTCTATGATAATCTTTTCCCATCTACTTTTCTTGGCGTTTAATTTTTTAGCATCATATTTAGCTACACAATGGACCGAAGATACACCGTAGATGTGATGAACGTTTAATTCCGTAGCCTTTTGCAATAAAAACTCGAACTTATCGCCTTTCAAAAAGGATTGAATTAACACTACTTTCGTAGCTGATGTAGACACATCAAGGGTACGTAATCGTTTTGCCATATATATATCTGATTCTTCAGATAATAGCACAAATTCACCTGTATGCCCTTCATGATTGCTCACAATAAAAGGTTCCTCTTTAGAATGGCGCAATACATGAAAGAGATGATGTGCTGTATCTGCAGGTAATTGGATACTTTCATCTATAATGTCATCAATAAATATTTTTTTCATATATTTCCTATCTTATGCCAAGGCAAAGGTATGCCAAGGGCCTTCTACCATTTCTTCCATAATAGTCCAGTGGTTAGTAATATACGGCATAATTTCATCATACCGATCGTCCACAATACCACTTATTATTAGTATACCATTATCGTGTAGTTTTTCCCTAATCATAGGCAATAAAATTTTTAGAGGATCTACTGTTAAATTCGCTAGTATAAGATGAGCTTTACCGTGAAAGTCATCGCTTAAATTGCCGTGAATGATGGTGGCCTCAATACCATTATTTTCACAGTTTTCCTTTGCTTGTATAGCTGCTTCTTCTTCTAAATCTATCCCCACCAAATTAGGAATCCCTAAATGATGAGCTGCTAGTAATAAAATACCTGTACCAGTACCAATATCTAGGCAAACCTGTTGGCTCAAATCTGTGGGAATACGGTGTATATATTTGCCTAATAAAGTGGTGCAGTTTCTAGTAGTTTCATGGTCTCCTGTGCCAAAAGAAAGCTTTGTATCCATGGTCATTACCACATCTTGTTCTGTAGCGAGTGGATCTGTAGAGGCATCATAGCTTTGCCAAGCGGGACAAATCACCAAGTCTGGTAACAATCTCGTAGGCATAATATATTGTTGCCAACTATGATACCATTGCTCATCGTCTACAGTTTTACTTACCATATCTTTATAGGAAATATTAGCATCTTGTAATGCTGTTTCTATAATCTGTTTCCACTGCTCCTCATCTTTGTGTGCCTCTAAATAGATGGTCACACGGCTTAAGTTGGGGTTATTTTCTATTGTTTCTTCTATGTATCCATTACTCTCTATATCATTAAAAATGGCAGCCATTTCATCAATGACTGCCACTTCTACAGTAATGGATATTTCTATCCATTTCATAGATGACTCCTTACTTACCAAGGTTTAATCTTGGCAAAATAACTGTTTCACCTTATCACTTAAATTTTCTAATATGCTTTTATTCACTTTCAAAGTATTTACATCTTCTTTGTTTTCTGCAGCAAACTCAACTAATAATTGACGTTGTTTATCTGTCAATTTTTTAGGTGTTTCCACAGTGACAACTACGTGTTGATCACCACGTTGGCTTGGCTGACGTAAATACGGAACACCTTGTCCTTTGATTCTGAAAGCAGTACCAGTTTGTGTGCCTTCAGGGATTTTTAATTCTACTTTACCTTCTAAAGTAGGAACTTGTATAGTAGCACCTAGTGCAGCTTGTGAGAAAGAGATAGTTTGACGTAACACAACATCATTGCCACTGCGTTCAAACTCTTTGTCACGAGCTACAGAGATATACACATATAAATCACCCTTAGGACCACCTAATGTACCAGGTTCCCCTTCTCCGGATACACGAAGGCGTGCACCATCGTCGACACCAGCTGGTATTTTGATTTCTATATCACGACGTTTGATAGCTTGTCCTTGTCCACGACATACTTTACAAGGTTTTTCAATAATTTTACCTTGTCCGCCACAACGTGAACATGTGCGAACCGTTTGCATACGTCCAAATGGGGTATTTTGAATGACAGCTTCTTGACCGGAACCATGACAGTTTGGACATGTTTCTACTTTAGAACCAGGCTCACCACCTGTACCATGACAATGATCACACTCTTCATGGCGCTGTACATTGACTTTCATCGTTGTTCCAAATACAGCATCACGGAAAGAAATGCGTACATCTTGGCGTAAATCGGCACCACGCTCTGGACCACGTTGACCACGGCCACCACCGCCGCCGAACATGTCAAAGATATTACCAAAAATATCTTCAAATCCGCTGCCACCGCCGAAACCGTCAAATCCGCCGCCACCAAAACCACCGCCAAAACCGCCAGCGGAGTTACCTCCGCCAGCAGTAAAGGCATCATGACCGTATTGGTCATATTGTGCTTTTTTCGTGTCATCGGACAATACTTCATAGGCTTCATTCACTTCTTTAAAGTTCTTTTCTGCCTCTTCAGGATTATCACGGTTTACGTCTGGATGGTATTGACGTGCTTTCTTACGAAATGCTTTCTTAATTTCATCTTGGGATGCATTTTTGTTGACGCCAAGGACGTCATAATAATCACGAGCCATTATCTATGTCCCTTCTTATTATTTTTTGTCTTCGTCAACTACTGTGTAGTCAGCGTCTACTACATTATCATCTTGTTTAGGAGCTTCTTGTCCACCTTGTTCGCCTTGAGCTTGCGCTTGTTCGTACATTTTAGAGGACAATTCGTATAAAGGAGCTGTCAATGCTTCGCTATCAGCTTTAATTTTTTCAATATCGCCAGACTCAATAGATGCTTTTAACGTTTCTGTCGCTTTTTTAACAGCTTCTAATTGTGCTGCATCAGCTTTACCTTCAAAGTCTTTCACTGCTTTTTCAGCTTGGTATACCAAGTTATCAGCATTGTTTTTCACTTCTACTTCTTCTTTTTTAGCTTTATCTTCAGCTGCATGTGTTTCAGCTTCTTTTACCATGCGGTCGATTTCTTCATCGCTTAAACCGGAAGATGATGTAATTGTGATTGCTTGCTCTTTACCGGTACCAAGATCTTTTGCTTTTACATTAACGATACCGTTAGCATCGATGTTGAATGTAACTTCGATTTTAGGTACTCCACGAGGAGCTGCTGGGATACCGGACAATTCGAAACGGCCCAATGTTTTGTTAGCTGCTGCCATGTCGCGTTCCCCTTGTAATACATGGATATCAACGGAAGGTTGGTTATCTGCTGCTGTGGAGAATACTTGAGATTTAGATGTAGGGATTGTTGTATTGCGGTCGATAATGCGAGTGAAAATACCACCCATAGTTTCGATGCCTAAAGACAATGGAGTTACGTCAAGTAACAATACATCTTTTACTTCACCTACTAATACACCACCTTGAATCGCAGCACCGATAGCTACACATTCGTCAGGGTTGATGTTTTTAGTTGGTTCTTTACCTAATTCGCGTTTGATCGCATCTTGTACTGCAGGAATACGAGTAGATCCGCCTACTAACAATACTTTGTCAATTTCAGAAGCAGATAAACCAGCATCTTTCATTGCTTTACGAGTAGGCTCGATAGTTGCTTCTACAAGGTCACGAGTTAATTCATCAAATTTAGCACGAGTTAATGTTACGTCTAAATGTTTAGGGCCTGTTGCATCCGCTGTGATGAATGGCAAGTTGATTTGTGTGCTAGCCACTCCAGACAACTCAATTTTAGCTTTTTCAGCAGCTTCTTTTAAACGTTGATCAGCTAATTTATCATTGGATAAATCAATACCAGTTTCTTTTTTGAATTCGCTGATTAAATAATCCATAATGCGTTGGTCAAAGTCGTCACCACCTAAATGGTTGTTACCAGATGTTGCCAATACTTCGAACACGCCTTCGCCCAATTCAAGGATGGATACGTCGAATGTACCACCACCAAGGTCGAAAACAAGGATTTTACCGTCTTCACCTTTGTCTACGCCATATGCTAACGCAGCTGCTGTAGGTTCGTTGATGATACGTAATACTTCTAAGCCTGCTACTGTACCAGCGTCTTTTGTAGCTTGACGTTGAGAGTCAGTGAAATATGCAGGAACAGTGATAACTGCTTGTTTTACTGGTTCCCCTAAATGAGCTTCTGCATCAGCTTTAATTTTTTGTAGAATCATAGCAGAGATTTCCTGTGGTGTATAGGATTTACCTTCTACATTCACTTTGTAATCTGTACCTATATGACGTTTAATAGAAATGATTGTGTTTTCAGGGTTGGAAACTGCTTGACGTTTAGCCAATTGACCAACTAAACGTTCGCCATTTTTTGCAAAACCTACTACGGAAGGAGTTGTTCTAGCTCCCTCTTGGTTTGTAATAACAGTTGGTTCGCCGCCTTCCATTACTGCGAAACAAGAATTTGTTGTACCTAAGTCAATACCAATTACTTTTGCCATTTAACATGACCTCCTAATACTTCTTCTAATATGTTAATTATAATAATTAATTATCCGTTATGGACTACTTTCACCATGGCTGGACGTACCACACGGCCTTCTACAGTATAGCCAGTTTGTAATACTTCACACACGGTGTCATCTTCCATATCTTCAGCTGGAACACGCATGATAGCTTGATGGAAATTTGGATCAAATGGTTGTCCTACAGCTTCAATGACTGCTAAACCTTGTTTTGATAGGCTTGCCATCAAGCTTTGTTGAATCATTACAAATCCTTCCATGAAAGCCTTCGTTTCTGGCGTTTCAGGTGCTGAAAGTGCTCTTTCAAAATTATCTAATACTGGGAGTAAATCTTCAATAACATGAGATTTAACAAATATCCCTAATTGTTCTTTTTCTTGGTTCGTACGACGTCTGAAGTTTTCAAAATCTGCTTGCAAACGCATGTATCGTTGCTCCCATTCTTTCGTAGGGTCTACTGCTTCAGGAGCTTCTTCTTCCAAAACTTCCACTTCAGGAGTGACTGTTTCTTCTTGTTTATTTTCTTCCATACTTCACCTCTTTACAGCTTCTTTTTCTGTTCTTGTAATTCTTCCATGCACTTATTAATATAGGCTAGGATACCCATAATACGGCCATATTCCATTCGTGTAGGACCTACAATAGCGAGGGTACCTACTTGATGAGGAACATTGAAACTTGCTTGGATAACGCTAATATCTTTCACCAATTCGTTGGAGTGACCTATTTTTACATCGATAGGACTACTAGAGTTTGGCGTTAATAATTGGGTTAACTCATCTTGTTGTTCTAATAAGGCTAACAGTGGTTGGGCCCGTTTAATATCGTTAAACTCTGGTTGTTCTAATAAGGATGTAGTTCCTATTGTATAGAATAGTTTTCGCTTAGCAATGGCTCGATATAATGTGTCACAAAAAACTACATACGTTGTATCTTGTAAACCCAAAGTTACTCGCATTTTGTCTAAGTTTTCTTGCGTGATATCCTGGATGGATACATCATGAAGTACACTATTAAAGCGATGCGCATGCATAGCTAATTCTTCTTTATTAATAGGTTCTGTAAAATAAATTGGCTCATTATCCAAAGCACCTGTATTCGTTACCACCACCATGACCGCTCTATGTTCATCGATAGGAAGAACATGGATATAGGTTATAGTAGATGAATCATGGGCGGGGGCTAAAAACATACTCACATTATGACTAATACGAGAAATAAGTTTTGCTATTTCTACAAAAAAATCATCAAGTTCTTGTTGATGAGTCTGCCATAACTCTTGAATTACAGGAATATCTTCAGCAGCATCGTCTTCAAACCCTTGTAAAGTATCTACATAATATTGATAGCCTTTAGCTGAAGGAATACGACCCGCTGATGTATGAGGTTGTTCAAGAAAGCCAAGATCTTCTAAATCAGCCATTTCATTTCGTACCGTTGCAGGACTGATACCTAAATCATAATTCTTTGCGATGGTACGAGAACCAACAGGTTCGGCTGTTTTAATGTAATCTTGAATGATTGCACGCAGAATGCGCTCTTTCCTTTCATCCATAGTATCACCTCGTTATTATTAGCACTCACTAAGGTTGAGTGCTAACTACAAGATATATAGTATCACATTTACAACATATGTCAAGTGAAAAATTGGTGAAAGTTCAGTAAACACCGTATTAGTCAAAAAAACAAACTTTTTGATTGTTTGGTTTGGTGAGATATGTCAGTACTAAATAAATCTTTATGGTCTCTTGTATGTCACTATATATACCATCAATTTTATAAAGGGAAGAATGCGACACACTCCTCCACAAACTGATCCTACGGTAGGTTTGCTCCGGAGTATGTCGCATTCTTCTAGCAATATTATAATTACTCTAAACCCGTGACATACAAGTCATCAAAATACAGTATCCCTTTTATATGACATATCTCATCAACGCATCCACTCGGGGTGGAAGTTTGAGAGCGAGGGTTGTATTGTTCTTCTACGTTAGCTCTTACCTTGTACCTTATATAAACATACGTCATCAAGTCATACAATCCGATGGGTGTTTGAACGAGATCATTGCATTACTTGTAAATCTCAATATAAGAATGTACAATTTTGACGATATAATCCATAGTAATCAAACTTAAGTTCACGTCTATACAAATCCTTTTTATCTTTATAAACTGGGATTTATCAAGACAAAAAGTCTTGAGCTTCTCTTCTTATTTCTTCATCAATATCCTTATTATGAACAATGTCATTTAAAATCTCAAAGTATACCTGTTGCTCTTGCTCTCTGTTTTTCACTCTGTTCAACATCCAAATAGTGTGCATAGTGGGACATCGTTTGATAGAAGAGATTAAGAGAGGTTCATATCTCTGCTTATAAAATTTTTCTACAAAATGGACAATCGAACCCGGTGATCCAAAATCAGAAAGTGGGTGTCGCTCTATAAATTGTAATAGTGGTTCCACTGCTTTAATGCCAATACCACTTTCTTCAATTTCCTGTATACAATAATCCATTATTTCAATGAAATTATCTGTATCTATTTCGTTTTCCATTCTTTCAATTAAGTTATTTAGCTTGCTCATCGCCATCCCTCATAAATTCAAATTTAATAAATAGGCTTCCCTATTTTCATTTTTCTACGCCATTCTGCTGCCAATCCATCATCTGTCCAGTATTCATCCATTTCGACAATTAAATCCTTTTCTACTCTAATAAAACTTATCACATGAAATGATACGCTTTTACATTTCGGAAATAGTTGACACACCAGAATAATAATATTATTAGTTTTATCAATGCGTTCTATCTTCCCATCCCAATCTCCTGGATATTCACAATTAGGTTTAATATATTCTTCAACAGTATACATTTCATTGGTACAATGGCATTTTATAATGGCATCATCTCGGAAGTATGTCCTCAATTTTATTTCGTGAAACTATATCATCAAAAAAGGTTTCTATATTCAAATTATCCACCTCCATAACTCCTATGTTCTCTATCTCTTTCTTTTCATCTCCTTGACCTAACTGTCAAGAAGCATCCCTCGCTATGAAGAGCTCGGTCAATTCTAGTTTGCTTATATTATTTTAACATACTCAATGTCTAAACAAATAGAATCTCCACTGACCATTACTAAATTCTCCAGCGGCAAAACTATGGGATTCTCCATCAATATTCACAGTATAAATCGATAATCTGCAGATCTGATTGTTGAACGAATCTTTTATCAATACAATTTCTCCAGTCTCTTTCCATGTGTATTTAAATATGCTTTTACCAAAAAGAATTGTGTCATAACTTCCAGTAACTTCGTGCTGCCAAGTTTTTGATTTATACATTTTCATTGCAACTATACCTTTTAACTCCATGTTTGCTTCATTCTGCGCTCAGTTTATTATCCTGTTCTAATTCTATTACATCCGAAATATCACAGTGCAGGGTTTCACAGATACGGACCAGTGTTTCCATCCTGATATTCTTACCCATATTGGCAATCATATTTGTAGTAAGCCCGGCAGCAAGCCGCAGATCCTCTTTCCTCATGCTACGCTCATTAACGTATGCCAGAGGGGATTATAGCTTATATGCATATTTTCTGCCTTTCTCCTATGTCATCTATCACTGATGATCCTTTCTCTATTATATCGGCACTCTTGCTAACTCGCAAATATTTCTTGACACGATCACCTGTTCCGTCTGGATTGTGCTTTTCCTTTCATTTCTTGTTTACATCTACTTAGCCGTCAGCTGCTTAATACCCTGCCTCTTAGCACTGGGATTGTCAGTACCATTATCCTTCCATCAAGTTGATAATGTCCCATGCTCCAAGTCCTGAACCTACTGCCATAACCAAAATCTTTAATAGATTAACTGCCTATATAAAAAATGCCATAAGTTATTCCTCCTCGTTTTCTTCTTTCTTTTTAATCTTGTTATATGACTTCACTACAAAGTTTTTGTAAGTCTTTCCCTCTTTTTAACGCTTCTTAAAGTAACCAAAGATATGAATTAAATCGCCTTTTTCATAGTCCTTTGCTTTCTCAGTTTTTTCTTCATAGGATGCACAGTTAATATACTCCTTGCCTTTACCGTACTTTTTTACAAGCGTGAAGTTTACAACTTCTAATTTTTCTCCTATATTTTTCAAAACTTGAGAAAGTAGGCTCTGCCAATAAGTTGGCGTTGATGTTAATCATTTCTTGCTTCATTAAAAATTTCTCCTTTTCTTTTCAACAAAAAAAACGACTGGAGTTTTTCTTTTCCAATCGCTAACGCTCATACTATTTAATTGTTTCCTTAGTGGGACTTCTGATCCTTATCATCTTACCTCCTGATTTTGAGTAAAAAAAAGCAGCAAATCTATCTTTTAGACTTACTGCTTAAAACATTACTATAATTACATAAACAAATTGAAATCCACTTCATATCCAGAACTTTTCATTTCTTTTGCAAGTGGTATTTTCCACCCGTCATTACTATCAAAAGTTATATAAACAACCCCTGATATATCATTCGGTTTTTCAATATCATCTTTTACTAAAGCACATACATTACTTCTTCCCAATTTAGAAATTAAAAATCCATGTTCAAAAACTACGTTCTGTCTTGCTCTACTCTTTATCTCCTTAGGACTATCTTTTTCGTAACCTTTATCGCACGGAGTATATAGTACAATTCCAAAACCAACGTTTGTGTATTTCTCTATTTTTTCAATGATAGTCATACCCGAACTTGACTGTTCGTGTAATATGATTGGTTCAAAGCCCATCTTTTCTATGAAACGTGCAACTTCTTGCTTAGTTTCATTATCTCTTCCATGAACAATAAACACTTTATTTTTATCTTTTCCTATTATTTCATCTTTATGCCTATCCAATATTGTATGTTGTGTTTTCTTACCTTCATCAAGTAATTCTTTGGTTACGTCAGTTATATATTTATCATATGTAAGTATGTCATTCGGTGACACATACATTATAAGTCCCTGTGGCATATTATCATTTTCATATTGAGATAACGACCTAACTGTTTGCCCCGTTGTCATTATCTTCAGCCTATTTATTTCTCGTTTATTTAACATATAACCATTAAAAACAAATTCCTCATTATTAAGATATGGAATGACTATATCATTTAACACCTCATCCCTTGATTCCACATCTAAAACTGTAATTTCTTTATTTTGATTTGACTTGCCAATCTTTTCTTTAATTTCAACCAAAACTTGATAATACAATTACAAACACTCCTTTCAAAAAATATAAAATAATAAATCATGTTATTATGTTGCTATATCAACTAGATTATAATCAATTATTTATTGCAAATTTCTTCAATATTTTTGAATCATTATTTTCCTTTTCTGGATATATCGAAAAACAAAAGCTTACACTTTTATCATCCTTAAAATGCTCAAACAATGATTTTCTTAAAAACTTTGCTTTATCTGCATTAAACATGCTTCTTTTTTGCCCCTCTGGGTTTCTCTTTACATTCCTACAATATATCTTTCTTGGATCTTCTGCATCACTTATACTTAATGAATTTACCATAGATATTTTTTCTATTTCAGAAATATGGTTTGGAACACTAATAGGAATATAACGTCCAAAATAATCAGTAAACTGGATTAATATGTCAACTAAATTTTCTGCATATTCTATTTCAAAGTATTCTCTCATAGTTTTTGTATCTACTAATAAACTATGACTATTTGCTTCACAAACCAAATCATTTGACAAATCATTGGATCTCATAAAATGTAATTTTACCAAGGCATATTTATTTTTCCTTGGTTCATTTTCAACAAATCTTTTTACTAAAACGATATACTCAATGTCCTTGTAGTTAAAAATAAAACTACATATTGTCCAATCAAGCCTTTCCATATCCTTTTTTAGTAGCTTTAAGTTTTCTAGCACAGTTTTACCTCCTCTGGATATATTATCTAATATTTTAAAATGTATATATATCATTATAACAAATATACCCATACAGTGTAAAAATAACTGCTAAATCCTTATAATTGAAGTATTTTTATTAAGCTTGGCTTTACCTTTTCTCTTGATATTGTCTTCAATATTAAAGATATTTTTCTTATCATAATCTTCTAGGAACTTATAATTCTTGTGCTTTGTAATATCGTATTTATCTGAAAGAAAAGGTCTGACACCTCTAAGCTGAAAGATACATTTACGATTATCCATTACAGTAATCTCATCTTGGCTCATAAGCTCCTTACCTGTCTTTTGCTAATTAAGTCCAAAGCTCTTTTGATTACTCCTTGTTTCCCATGTGTTATATAAATCTATCGTTTTTTTCCCAGTGTTTCAGAAAGTTTCGTACGCTAGGTCTTACATGACTCTCCTAGGTATTTCTTTATCGAATAATTTGTATAATATATTTGTATATCTCATTTACAGCTAAGGATCTTGGAAGCTATACAATTGTGATTCTAGAGAAATAATAGTATAATATCTGTAGATTGAAAAGGAGGGGATTATAATGCCTATTATAAAATCAAGTACTGATTTAAGAAATAATTATAATGATATTTCTTCGTTTTGCAATGAAACAGGTGAACCAGTATTTGTTACTAAAAACGGTCGAGGTGACCTAGCTGTTATGAGTATAGATTCCTATAATAATCTTATTGCAAGATACGAATTATATCACCTACTAGAAGAAAGTGAAACAGATTTTAAAAATGGTCGTAGTATGACTCTTGAAGATTCTATGAAAAATATAAAAGAGGCACTTACGAATGGAAACTTATAACATATATGTATCAGATTCTTATCATAAAGATCTCATGCAGATTGTTTACTATATCAATCACTCTCTTAGTACACCTTTTGCAGCAGCTAATTTTTTAGAAATAATAGAAAATACGCTTTACGACCTTTCTCTAATGCCACATAGATATGTATTGGTTTCTGATCCGTATCTAAGAAACAAAGATTTTCGAAAGTGTATTATAAAAAAATACATTCTATTCTTTACAATAGATGAAGCTTCTAAATCAATATACGTACATAGAATCCTTTATTCACGACAAAACTGGATGAACATTCTATAATATATCCATGTATAAAATGCACTTTTCAACGAACCACTACGAAGGAAAACATATTATGAAACTTATCACACTACAGCGAGATACGATTGAAAACTTTATACATATCGAGCATTCACGTATTCATGATGTCATCAACGAAGAACATCACCATGAATTAGAGCATATATTGGACTATGCAAATCACAGGGAGCAATTACTCTTCATTAAAAAAAGCAGTACACTCCTACCTAAAGGAGTACGACTGCTGTATATCCCTCCCTTGGAAGAACTTGGTATCACTACAGGTGAAACTTCCATATCATTAGAATGGACTGGACTTGAAGAAGATACATTATACATCATACAAGATGAAGAACCACTTAAACTACGTATTACGAATCCAAAAGCTGGGGTATTTTATAAAACCCTAGCATAAAATACTTCTTCCATACTATGCAATGCATAACTTAAAATAATCACAAAAGATCAGTACAAGATATCAAGCATGTAACTTGTATTGGTCTTTTTATGTATTATAGTACTCATATCCCTCAAAGGAACGCCATTAATCCGTAACATATCTTGTGGCCTCCTTACTACCTAAATCACATATACACAAGAAACGAACAACATGTAGTCAGTAAAACTGTTAGACAACTCCTTAGTAGCAAATTCTACTAATTTTCCCCCCTTGAGGAATGCCATTAAGTGTAGCAGATCTTGTGGCACTCGTTATTACCAAAATCATAGTAACATAAGAAGAGCGCGACATGTTCCGAAGCAAACCTAACCACTGTATCAGTTTGCGGAGGAATATGTCGCGCTCTTCCCTTTGCTTAGTTAATCACTAGCCACAAGATTGCATAGCATCACAAGTGACTACTCGAAAGGATTCCCCAATCGTTGTAATACATGCTCGAATTTCTCTTTTGGCTTCGCATTAGTGCTATACCATTCTAAGAGCTCCGAGATTTTCTGTTCTGCTTCTTCCGGGGATAATCCTTCTAGCAAGGTAATTGCTTTTCGAGGTAAGGCGCCGCTTGTGCCACCTGCTACTAAGGTAAAGCCATTTGGTTTTCCCACTAGGCCGATATCTTTAATCATGGATTCAGCACAGCATCGTGGGCAACCACTGATGCCGATGCGAATTTTGTTCGGCATATCTTTGCCGTAGTGTTTTTGGTCTACCATGGTCGCCATCGGAATGGTTTCCATAAAGGCATGGCTACATCCATCTGTACCGCGGCATGCCACGATGGAGTTCACCGATTTATGTTGTACTTGCACCACTCCATCTGGTAAGTGTTCCAAGATGGATTCCTTTTGTTCTTTTGTAATGTCATAAATTTGAATGCCTGTAGGAACGATACGGAACTTTCCATTATGTTCTTTCGCTAGGCTAAAAATTGCCTCCATTTGCTCGTATGTGAACTCACTGAATAAGGCATGTAAAATAACTGCTGTTTTCATAAAATTCTCCTAAATTAACTGTATGGGCGTACATTCCTACTTAGGACGTAAGGAACTGACTAAACACATAATTCCCATGCTTGGCCCCTTCCTTAGTGAGACGATATGCATCATCTTCATAAACAAGCAATTGTTTACGCATTAGATCTGTTATGACAGATCCATATATATGGTGAAAGTCTAAATTAAATCGACTTTCAAACAAACTAGGTACTAATCCCCACTTCGTGCGCAACGCAAGAAAACAAAAATCTTCATAGTCACGAGGGCTCGTAATAATTTCTTCCTCTATGCAAGGACTTTCACCCATTTCAATCTTATGGATGTAAGGCACGACGTAAGGGGTATTCTGAAAGCGCCGATTCCCCACGAAGGAATGAGCACCGGCACCAAAGCCGATGTAATCAGCGCCATGCCAGTATTTGATATTATGACGACTGAAAGCTCCATCTTTACCAAAACTAGCAATTTCATATCTATCGAACATCTGTTTTTCTAACCCTTCTATAAGGTAGTCGTACATCTGTTCGCATATATCTTCAGACGGTAATATGACCGAATGATCCATAACTTGGCGATGTAATAAGGTACTAGGTTCCACTTGCAGGCCATAGATAGAGATATGATTTATGGGCAAAGACTGAATGACCTCTAGATTATAAGAAATGTCTTCCAATGTTTGTTGCGGCAATCCATAAATTTGATCAATACTAATATTGCGGAAGCCTACCTCATAGGCATCTAGAACTGCTTGCTGTGCCATCTTTGCCGTATGGGTTCGGTGCAATACACGCAAATGGTCATCACGAAATGTTTGCACACCGAAGCTGATACGGTTGATGCCAAGCTCATATAAGTGTCGTAAGTATTGTGTATCTACTTCACCAGGGTTAGCCTCTATGGTAATTTCCACATCGCTACTAATCGTATATGTTTTGTACACTGTCTCTAATATACGATTCAATTCCTTAATGGACAACACCGTCGGTGTGCCACCACCGAAATAAATCGTATCGAAGGGCTTTGTCCCCAACAAGGATTGACTAGATTCAATCTCTTGGCGCAACGCATAGGCGTACACATCAAAATAGTCTTCTAATCCTTGGTACGAAGGGAAATCACAGTAGGTACACTTTTGACGGCAAAAGGGAATGTGGATATACATTCCCCTGTGACCTACTGGAATACGAGTTGTATTCATTAGTTTTCTACTTTCAAAATCGCCATGAATGCTTCTTGTGGAATCTCTACAGACCCTACAGCTTTCATCCGTTTTTTACCTTCTTTTTGTTTTTCTAGCAATTTACGTTTACGGGAAATATCGCCACCGTAACATTTTGCCAATACGTCTTTGCGCCAGGCTTTTACCGTTTCACGAGCTACAATTTTTGTGCCTACTGCCGCTTGGATTGGAATTTCAAAGTTTTGACGTGGAATCAATTCTTTCAATTTCTCAGCGAGGGCACGGCCACGTAATTGAGCGCGATCTTTGTGAACAATAATACTCAAGGCATCGACAGGATCTCCGTTTAGCAAGATATCCATTTTTACCATTGGAGATTGTTGGTAGCCAATCAATTCGTAGTCCAAGGATGCATAGCCTTTCGTAGCAGACTTCAATTTATCAAAGTAATCGTAAATGATTTCCCCTAGCGGCAAGTGGTATACGATAGATACACGGCTTTCATCAATGTATTCCATGCTGATGTATTCCCCACGTTTGTCCTGTGAAAGTTCCATAATGGCCCCCACATAATCTTTAGGAACGATAGTGGTAGCCTTTACATATGGCTCTTCTACATAGTCAATTTCAGTTGGTGGCGGTAATTTAGCAGGGTTATCCACTTCGATGACTTCCCCATTTGTTTTGTATACCTTATAGTTTACGCTTGGAGCAGTCGTAATCAAGGATAGATTATACTCCCGTTCCAATCGTTCTTGGATGACATCCATGTGTAATAGTCCAAGGAAACCGCAACGGAATCCAAAACCTAGTGCCAAGGATGTTTCTGCTTCGTATTCTAAAGCAGCATCGTTTAGATTTAGTTTTTCTAAGGCATCCCGTAAGTTTTCATAATCTTTGGAATCTGTTGGGTATAGACCACAATATACCATGGACACGGCTTTACGGTATCCTGGTAATGGTTCTTCAGCTGGATTATCTGCTTTTGTGATCGTATCCCCTACACGACAGTCACGAACATTTTTAATACTTGCCGCTACACAGCCTACAGAGCCACATGGTAATTCTTGGACTGGTAATAAATGCGGTGTAAATACACCTAATTCAGTGACCTCAAAATCCTTAGAACTGTGCATCATACGAATGGTATCTTTTACTTTCAAAGAACCTTCTTGCACACGCACGTATGCAATGGCACCTTTGTAGGAGTCAAAGCGAGAGTCGAAAATTAAAGCACGTGCTGGTTTATCAGAATGATCTGGTGGTGCAGGAATTTTCTCTACAATCGCTTCTAAGATATCCTGAATACCAATGCCAGACTTAGCACTGGCCAAAATAGCATCAGATGCATCTAATCCAATAACATCTTCGATTTCACGTTTTACACGTTCAGGATCTGCACTTGGCAAATCAATTTTATTAATGACAGGAATGATTTCCAAATCATGTTCCAATGCTAAATAGACATTGGCCAAAGTTTGCGCCTCTACACCTTGTGCAGCATCAACCACCAACAAGGCTCCTTCGCAAGCTGCCAAGGAACGGGATACTTCATAGCTGAAGTCCACGTGACCTGGTGTGTCGATTAAATTTAATGTGTATTCTTGTCCATCTTTTGCAGTGTGCAATAAACGAACGGATTGGGCTTTAATCGTAATGCCCCGTTCCCGTTCTAGGTCCATGGAGTCTAAGACTTGGGCTTGCATTTCCCGTTTCGTCAAAGACCCAGTTTCTTCGATTAAACGATCCGCTAGCGTGGATTTACCATGGTCAATATGAGCAATGATACAAAAATTACGAATATGTGATGTACTCATGACTTCCCTTTCTAACAAACAATATCTATTACACCACCACCGAGAACTCGACTTCCCTCGTAGAATACGACAGATTGCCCCGGTGTAATGGCGCGTTGTGGTTCCGTAAATTCAACTTTCATAGTACCGTCCTCTGTGAAAGTAACAGTACATGGTGATGGTTTCGCGGCATACCGAATCTTACCTTCTGCTTGCAATGATGTGGGCACAACTCCGTCTAGGAAGTTATAGTTTTTACACAACATGGTGCGAGAGAATAAACTTTCATTAGGACCTACGATAACCTCATTCGTTTCGCCATCTAATTTCACAACATAGAGAGGATATGCATAGGCAATGCCCAAGCCTTTACGTTGTCCAATTGTATAATTGTATAATCCATTATGCGTACCTAAAACCTCACCATTTTCATGGACAATGCGCCCTGATTTAGGTTTCGATTTCGATGTTTTTTCGATGAACCCTTGGTAATTATGATTCGGCAAGAAACAGATATCTAAGCTATCTGGTTTATCCCATACAGGCAATTCTTTTTCATGAGCCATTTCGCGAGTTTTCGTTTTTGGTTGATTCCCCAAAGGAAAGACTAAATGTTTTAAAATATCTTGGGTTAACGTGTACAATACATAACTTTGATCCTTCGTTGGATCGTCACCTTTATGTAATTCATACCGCTGTGCTGCCTCATTGTACATAACCTGCGCATAATGACCTGTCACCATGTGTGTAGCCCCTAAGGATAAGGCACGTTGCAATAACAAATCGAATTTAATATTGCGATTACAGAACACGCATGGATTCGGTGTACGACCATTGGAATATTCCGTGATGAAATAATCTACCACATTGTCTTTGAAAATATCTTTCGCATCCACCACATGATGTTCAATACCAAGAAAATCGCACATCTTCTTTGCATCCACCACAGCTTGAGGAATCTCATCTTCCTCTGTGTCGCTGACCCATAAACGCAAGGTAATACCAAATACCTTATACCCTTGTTCTAATAACATTGAAGCGGTTAAAGAACTATCTACGCCACCGCTCATGGCAACTGCATATACTTTGTCCATATTATCTCCTACCATCAAATTGATACATCAAAACAGATTGAAAGTCTGAAGATGTATAATTGAACAAAAAATTATACTTATACATATCACTATATTATATCGTATTTTATGTAATAATGACAATATTTTAAACCCATAATTGGCTTAATTATCCGTTTCTCATAATAAAAAACCACCTACATAAGTAGGTGGTTTTAATACTTCTCGGTGGGTGTCGCTTACCCCACATCTCAATCCTATTTCTAGTTGTGTAGAGGCCACAAATTTTCTACCTCGAGAAGTTCTTTTAAATATTATATCAAAAGTATCACTATGTAGTAAAGACTTCTACTAATCATATAGAAAGTAAATATTCTACGCTCTATGTTTTAATATCTCTTCAGCAGCCCCCAAGATACCTAGCATGGAGTGTTCAAATACGAGTCCGCCTTGCATAAAGATGGTATACGGTGGTCGCACTGGTCCATCTGCGCTGAGTTCGATGGAGGATCCTTGTACAAAGGTTCCACCTGCCATGATGATTTTATCTTCATATCCAGGCATATCTCCTGGGATGGGGTGAACATGGGCATCTACAGGGCTATAGGCTTGCATGCCACGGCAGAAGTATTCCATTTCTTCTGGTCCATGTAGATTGATAGCTTGGATTAAGTCAAAGCGTGGTGCATCGACTTTTGGAAATACTTCATATCCCAATAAGGTTCCCACCGCTGCTGTATAGACCGCCCCTTTTAAAGCTTGTAATACTACATGTGGTGCTAAGAATAGTCCTTGGAAGAATAAGCGATATCCCGGTGCGTAGGATCCCATATGGTCTCCTAAGCCTGGAGCTGTTAACTGATACCCCACTTGTTCCACTAGGTCATCTCGACCTACCACGTAGCCACCGGTAGGCGCAATACCGCCACCAGCATTTTTAATGAGAGAGCCTGCCATAATATCGGCTCCTACTTCTAGAGGCTCTCTAGTTTCTGTAAATTCACCATAACAATTGTCGACAAAGGTTATGGTCTCAGGATTCACTTCTTTTACAGCTTTCACAATGATACCAATGTCTTCTACAGATAAAGGTTCTCGTGTGCTATACCCTCTAGACCGTTGGATGACCACTACTCGAGTGTCTTTTGTAACAGCTTGGCGAATGCCCTCTAAATCGTAGGTGTTATTCACCAAAGGAACTTCTTTATAGATGAAACCTTGCTCTGTTAATGATCCTGGCACATGGCGTGACGCACCAATGACGGATTGCATCGTATCGTATGGTTGTCCTACGGCATAGACGAACTCTTTCCCTTTCGATCCATTGCCCAAGATGGCTTGCAAGGTTGTGGCTAATGCATGAGTACCGGACACGAAATGAGGACGCACGATGGCACGCTCTCCTTTAAATACGTGAGCAAATACTTCGTCTAGTTTCTCACGCCCCACATCATTGTAACCATAGCCACTGGTGCCATTAAAATGATAATCTGAAAGTTGACACTCTTTAAATGCTTCCAGTACTTTTTTTGTATTATATAACGCCACAGGCTCAAATTTTTTGAACTCTTTTTCAGCTAACTCAAGAGCCTGTTGACGGATTTCTTCTACAGTCATTCTATTCCTTTCTATATGTAGAAAACTAGTTTGGATATATACGCCTTATACGTTAACTATACATATCTGTGTCATATTTAAAAATCTTAAACTATATTATAGAAGTATAGGGATCATTCATCGCTAGTTTACTCTAGTTATTTTATCTTTAAACTAGCTTGAACCAGCTCCATAGCTTCCTCATAAATGCTTTCTTCACTGCGATTCGGAGTGATAGAAATCCACTGAATATATGGCATCCTTTTATACCACGTAATTTGCCGCTTTGCAAATTGTCGTGTATGTTGTTGGACTAATTCAATAGCCCGTTCTTTTGAATATTCCCCGTGAAAGTAAGGAATAATCTCTTTATATCCAATGCCTTTGAAAGCCTGCGAATCTGGTTTCACGCCAGATTCCAATAGGTGTTCTACTTCCTCGAATAAACCATCTCGAACCATATACTCTACTCGAAGGTTAATCCGTTCGTATAGTTCTTCTCTGGACCGTTCTAAGCCGATGATAGGTCCATGAAAGACTAATCCTTCTTTTGATGGCGTTAATAAGGCATGTCCCTCACCAGCTAGTACGCACTCAATCGCACGGTATAGGCGATGTTTATCTTGAAATGGTAACGTAAGACTTTTTTTTTCAGCCAATTCATTGGCATAGGCTTGCAAACCTTCTAATCCAGAGGTATCAAAGATGTTATCTAATTCGAGGCGCAAACTGTCATTGCGAGGTACATCTAAAAAGTCATAGCCCTCTAGCAAGGATTGTACATACAGTCCAGTACCACCAGATAAGATAGGAATCTTACCGTCCTTGTTAACGACATCTATGACATTGTTAGCTTGTGTATTGAACTCTGCCACACTGTACGAGTCATTAGGCTCATGAGTATCGATGAAATAATGAGGCACTCTGTTCAATTCTTCAAGGGTAGGCTTCGCAGTACCAATAGTCAACCCTTTATAGATTTGGTACGCATCTCCAGATAGTACGGGAGATTGTAAGGTTTCTGCCATCCGCAAGGTAAGGGCTGTTTTCCCTACTGCGGTAGGCCCCAAAATAGTGATTAACTGATTCATCTTACCTCCTTTCATAGATACCATAGGCAATGGAACTATATTTACCACCTACCATTTCTATAGGTGGAATGTCTTTGAATAGACGACTGCCTTTGCGCTCTTTAATGACCAAACGTTTCGATTTTTCCAAGCCGAGTTCTACAATATCTGGATGTATCTTAGATTCTAGTAAATGACCACGCCACTGCTGAAATTGAGGACTTTCATAAACAGGATTTTCAAACATAGGGTCCAAATAGATAACATCATACCGATTAGGTTCTATGTGTTTTAAAAAATCCTGATAATTGCAAATGACTAGTTGAATACGGCGCAATGCCTCTGATACACTTGGATTCTTATGTTGAAAGTGTCGAAATCCATAATTGGTGATATACCCCAAGATAGGATGTCCTTCAATAGCCGTATGACGTGTTAACTGTGGACAACCATAGCTGATAATAGCACTATCGGCTCCTAAGCCGGCAGTACAATCTAAAACAGATGTGGCCGTTTCATAGCCGATAGCTCGCAGAAGATGGTCTGTATGTCCACGGTCGATTTCTAACAAGCGCAAATGTGCCATAGACAGATGAAATTGATGAGGTATTCCCTCTTTTGTTACAAAAGAAGGACCTTCCTTGGTCACTACTAAGGCACCCGCACAATGATGTGCATCTAATAATTCTTCCACGGACTGATGCTTACGCGGCACATAGGGCATTTGAAGGAGTTGACTTAGCTCCTTAGCCTGTTCAATGAGATATGCATTTGTCTTTGAACTTGTGCTAATGAGATACATATTAACTCCGTAAAAATAATTTTCCTAATTCGTCTGGTGTAAATTTAATGATCGTAGGTCGTCCGTGAGGACACACATAGGGCTTTTCTGTGCTGAACAGGTCTTGTAATAAAGCATCAATTTGTACCAAGTTTAGATTATGCCCTGCTTTAATGGCGCCACGACAGGAAGCATAGGCCAACATTTCATGACGTAATTGTGCCGCACTTGGACTTTGATGATCATGCATGTAGGAAAATACGTATTGTAAAATCTCTGGAACTTTGCTTTCAATAATATCCACAGGATGACCATCAATGCGTAAGGAAGTAGGTCCTCCTTGGTCTACTTGGAATCCTAAGTCTAACAATGTATCTCTTTGCTCTTCCGCCAATGTTAATTCTTCCTCGCTAACATCCATGTGCATAGGCATTAATAATTCCTGCATAGGAATGGACTCGGATGATTTGCATAGTTTGTCATACCGCACACGTTCGTGCGCTGCATGTTGGTCGATAATGTATAAATCATCGCCTTTTTTTGCCAAAATATAGCAAGAGGCTACTTGACCCATAGGAAGTAATCCTTGATTGGCTACTGTTTTACTAATATTAGTATTGTTTGAATCACCATGATGAGTATCATAAGAATCATCTGCACCAATAGCTGCTCCAGTGTGAGAATCACCTGCTAATCCTTGTGATGTAGTTAAACCTTCAGCTCCAAATTCTTTTCCAATATGGTTTATATATGGCTCTACAGAACTTGGTACTAAATTAGGCCGTGATTCACGGATAGCTCTGAACCGATCTTTATCCTCTTGAGTATAACTTTTAGGCACAAAGTTTTCATTCACATCTAGGGTTTCGTTAAAGTTAGCTTGCTCATACACAGTGCGCTGTGGCGCTGTATATCCCTTTTGACGGATGGTATCCACAAGGGCCTCTGTTTTTTCACGCATCACTGTAAATCCTTGGGAACGTCCAGTGAATACTTTATCGTAGTCGATGGCTGTAGCAATGTTTTCTTCTTGCTGGCTAGTCCTGTGATGAGTCGGATGTTCTAAGGCTTGTAAAATACTGTTATACACTGCTTTAAAAACCGGCTTATCGTCAGAGAATTTCACTTCACTTTTTCGTGGATGTACATTGATATCCACCGTTCCTGGTGGCACGACAATTTGTAATACTACTAAAGGATAGCCACCTTTCGGTAATAGGGCATGGTACGCCGTATCGATAGCCTTGTAGATAGCTTTGTCGGCAATGACACGTTGGTTTACGATGGTCGTCTGCCATTGACGGCTACTTTTTAGTACCGTTGGCTTGCTGACCACACCTTCCACATAAATACCTTCTGCTTCATAGGCAATGGGAAATACATCTTCACTCACTTTAAATCCGTATAAAGCAGCGATAGTATCAACCATATTTCCATTTCCTGGCGTCATAATGGTTACACGATTATCCATGATGCATTTAAAGGCTATATGGTTATGGCTAAGAGACAATTTACCAATCATATCTTGAATCTTATTCGCCTCTGTTCGTGTAGATTTTAAAAACTTTCTACGAGCAGGAGTGTTATAGAATAAATCTTTCACCTCAATGGAAGTACCTACCGATGTACCACATGGATCGCAATCTACCATATGACCACCTTCGATATGAATCCGGGTGCCCATAGTATCTGTTTCTTGTCGGGTCCGTAAGGTAAACTTAGATACAGAGGCAATGCTGGCAATGGCTTCACCACGAAAACCTAATGAGGCAATGTCATATAAATCGTCGGCACTGCGAATTTTACTAGTAGCGTGGCGCAATACGGCTAGCCGTGCATCTACTTCGGACATACCACACCCATTGTCGGTAATGCGCATGTATTCGATGCCACCTTCTGCGATTTCCACTTCAATAGAAGTAGCACCTGCATCGATGGCATTTTCTACTAACTCTTTGATAACAGAGGCAGGACGTTCTACCACTTCTCCGGCTGCTATCTGATTGATAGTCGTTTCATCTAGGACATGAATGGTTGGCATTACTTGCCACCTCCTTGTTTCGCCTCTTCTTGTAAACGATATAATTCACTGATGGCCTCTATGGGGGTCATACTCATAATATCTAGCTTTAATAACTGATCCAGAACAGGTTGTGTAAATAAATCACCACTCCCGAATAGAGGGCCTGTAACACTTTGTTTTTCTTTTTTCTTAGGCATTGGTTCCGTTACTACTTTTCCATCTTCTAAGTGAGATAGAATTGTGTTAGCTCGATCTAGAACAGCCTTAGGAAGACCTGCTAATTTAGCCACATGGATACCATAACTGCGGTCTGCCCCACCTTTTACAATGCGGCGCAAAAATAGCACATCATTGCCTTTATCCTTAACTGCCACCGTATAGTTTTTCAGTTTACTATATTGGTCTTCCAGTTCAATCAACTCGTGATAGTGAGTAGCAAACAAGCTTTTACAGTGAATAGTTTCACAAATGTGCTCCACCACGGCACGAGCAATACTAAGACCATCAAAGGTAGACGTACCACGGCCGATTTCATCGAGGATGACTAGACTGTTGCACGTTGCATGTTCTAGGATATAGGATACTTCTTTCATTTCCACCATGAAAGTACTTTGGCCTGTGGAAATATCATCGCTGGCACCGACGCGGGTAAAAATTCTGTCCACAGGAGCAATGGTGGCCTCTCTAGCAGGAATAAATGAGCCAATTTGCGCCATAATCATGAGCAAAGCCACTTGACGCATATAGGTAGATTTACCTGCCATGTTAGGGCCTGTGATGAGGATGAACTCATCTTCAGAATGGTTCAACACCACATCATTAGGAATGAATAATTCTTGTTTCAGCAAGGTTTCAATCACTGGATGACGACCGTCTTTGATGGAAATCGCCCCATTTGTAACAATAGTAGGACATACATATTTATTAGTAAAGGCCACTTCCCCTAAGCTCAAAATCACGTCTAACTGTGCAATGCCACGAGCCGTTTCTTGAATCTCTTTAATATGTGCTTTAGCAATCAAACGCAAGTCTTGGTACAAAGAATATTCCAACTTTTGAATCTGTTCTTTTGCATTGAGCATTTTTATTTCAAACTCTTTTAGCTCTGGCGTAATATAGCGCTCCGCATTGGTTAAGGTTTGCTTACGAATGAAATAATCTGGCACGAGCCCCACTTGCCCTTGGGATACTTCAAAATAGTATCCGAATACTTTATTGTATCCTGTTTTAAGACGAATTCCTGTAGCTTGTTTCGCCTCTTCTTCTAAACGATGCAACCATTCTTGACTATTGGTAGCCAAGGAGCGCAATTCATCTAATTCTGCACTATATCCATCACGAATGACATGACCATCTTTCAACGCCAACGACGGCTGATCTACGATAGCACGTGTTAAGAGGTCACATAAGTCGTCATGAGTATGAATCATACTATGACAGTCTTGCAGAATATTAGAGGAACAATGTTGTAATACCTCTTGAATCATCGGTAAGACCCGCAAAGATTCTCGCAAGGATGCAAAATCTCTAGGAGACACACTCCCCGTTTCTACACGGCTTAGAATGCGTTCAAAATCATACACAGAGGTCAGTAAAGAACGTAGTTGACTCCGCATGGTCGGATTGTCGATAGACTCACCTATACCCATTTGACGACGCACGATGCGATGGATATCCATTAAAGGATGTTCAATCCACTGTTTTAACATTCGAGCCCCCATAGGGGTTAATGTTTTATCTAGTACATCTAGGAGTGTACCTTTTTTAGATCCATCTCGAACATTTCTTGTAATCTCCAAATGGCGCAAACAAGATGTGTCCAATATCATGCGGTCTCCAACAGATAGTTGGTGCACATAATTAATGTGAGACGTATCTGTTTTAATAATTTCTTGTAAATAGAGAATGACATAACCTAAGGCTTCTAATACATCTTCTTCTAGCAAGCCAGCATCAGAAAAATGTTCACGACCTTTTAGACGAATACTATCCATAGTTTCTGCAGGCGTGAACGGAGACAAGGCTATGCCTGACATTTGACGTGTCAAAAAATCTTGGATACTAGTAGGTAATTCACTACTACCAGCTATGATAAGCTCTTTTGGTTGGTACATGGTGAAAGCATCAAATAAAGAACTTTCACTACCGCAATCCATACGTTCCCAAATCACTTCACCAGTCGTAATATCTGTAAACAACACAATGCGCTGCCCCCCTGTTTCATAGGTCAAGGCTAAGAAGTTATTTTCTCCATCTTTTGTACCGTTTTCACTGAGTACTGTACCTGGTGTGATAACCCGGATCACATCACGTTTCACAATCCCTTTAGCTTCTTTAGGATCTTCCACTTGTTCACAGATGGCTACTTTATAGCCTTTACTGATGAGTTTTTCAATATAGGATTCTGCAGAATGGAAAGGAACGCCACACATAGGAGCTTTATCTTCTTCACCAGCATTGCGACCTGTTAAGGTAATATTTAATTCTCGTGATGCGGTGATAGCATCGTCGTAAAAAAGCTCGTAAAAGTCACCTAACCGAAAAAATAATAGTTCCTTTTCATAGCGAGCTTTAATACTAAAATACTGCTCCATCATAGGCGTTTGTTTCTTGCCCATTCTGCTAACTCCTTTCTATAAAACAGTGCCGTATAATACCCAAGTTTGTCCTTTATCGATGCGAACATCAATAGTATCCCCGATTTTTAAAGATTCTTGTTTAGGGAATAGAACCATTTTATTACCGGACGTACGTCCAAACCACATGTTTTCATCAGTACGGCTTGGTCCTTCTACAATAATATCGTACACCTTACCTTCCATGGCTTGGTTCAACTCGAGGGAAATCTCGTTTTGCACGTCCATTAAGGCTTGTAAACGAACACGTTTTACTTCCTCTGGCACTTGTTCTTCAAATTCCGCTGCTGGTGTACCAGAGCGTTTCGAATAAATGAAAGTAAATGCCATATCATAGCGTACATCTTTTAATAATTGCAATGTTTGTTGGAAATCTTCCTCTGTTTCTCCAGGGAATCCAACAATAATATCTGTAGTGATAGTAACGCCATCGATTTTTTCACGGCAATATTGTAACAACTCTTTATATTGTTCTACAGAATAATGACGATTCATGCGTTTTAAAATGTTGTCAGATCCAGACTGCACTGGTAAATGTAACTGTGTCACAATATTAGAAGAACGACCTAAGGCATCTACCATGCCTTTCGTCATATCTTGGGGGTGGCTTGTCATATAACGAATACGCTCGATACCTGGAATGCCATCTAAGGCATCTACTAAAGTACCAAAGTCTGTACCATCTTTAAAATCCAAACCATAGGAGTTTACATTTTGTCCCAACAAAGTGATTTCTTTAAATCCCTTTTCACCTAGTTCACGCACATCCTTCACAATGGACTCTACAGGACGGCTAATTTCACGGCCCCGCACATGGGGTACGATACAGTAGGTACAGAACTTATTACAACCATTCATAATTGGTACCCACGCAAAGAAAGTACCATTTGGTTTCGCCGCCAGTTCTGGTAATACAGTGTTATCCATTTCTACATTGACTTGGCGTTTTTTCGTACGTTGCACTTCTTTTACCATTTCATTGATATGTTGGATATTATGCGTACCCAATACAATATCAATATGAGGTGCTCGTTTGAACATATCCGCTTGGTTCTTTTGTGCCATACAGCCAGTGATGGCAATGATTAAGTTTTTATTCTTTTCTTTCAAATGCTTTAACTCGCCAATACGGCCATAAATTTTATTTTCCGCTGTTTCACGAACACAACAAGTATTTAAAATAATCAAATCCGAAGAATCTACATCTTCTGTAGGTACATATCCAACAGACTCTAATTGATGTGCCAATCGTTCTGAATCACTTTCATTCATTTGGCAACCATATGTATAAATATAGTATGACTTCATATTACTCCTTATGCTTGTATTTTACTTTTGATGGCTCAATGGTGCCACCTACCTTAATGGCAAGCCGCTCAATAGACATGCCTGTAATATATTCAATTTCTTGACGTATCGTTTTTTGCAAGGTATCCATGATTTCCTTTACCACAAATCCTAGCATAACGGTAACGTCAATTTGTAAGATTAAACCATTAGTGACTTCTTTACTTTTCTTAATGTCCATACTGCGTACATCTGTCACACCTGGAGATTTTTCAATGCTATTCCTGATGAGTGCTTGAATCACTGCATCTTCAAAAACTAGTTTACCATAATAGCTAAAAGCTGGACGAATCACAGATTTTTCCCAACCTTCATCTTGCTTTGTAGACAATCTAGTTCTGCGCCAGAACGACTTAATAGGGTCGATTAAAAAGCCTTTAAAGTGAGGCTTTAACTCCACGGATGGAACGGGAATAATATGTTTTCCCTCTTTTAATCTAGCATGTTGTGCTTTTTCAATATCCTTCGGACTAGCTACATCTTCAATATGGATGTAATAAGAAGGAGCCGGTATTCCCAAAGCTTTTGTAATTTTACCAATCATATTTTCAGATGTGCCTAGAATCATCAATCTCTCTGGTTGAATTTCATCCAGTGCTTTTCGCACACTTTCCACCTGTTGTTTGTCCTGAAAGATGGCACGGCGAACGGCTTTAATACGATTTTCTTCTTTCTTCGCAGAAAAACCACCTACAATGCGATTATTATGAATTAATATGCCGTCATCGATAATACAAGATGCGTGGTGTTCATGGGCCACCACTAATGCTCTATGACTTTTACCTGTTCCGCTAGGGCCAATAAATGCGATTACATCCATACTACACCTCTATGCGCCTTGTAAGGCTTTCATAAAATTAGCTACCCACTCATGTTGTATTTCGTATTCTCCAAGACCGATACTTTCAGGGAAACGATCTTGAATGCCATGAAAGTCGGATCCACCAGATATTAACAATCCACGAGTCTCTGCAATCTTGCGATATTTAGTACTATCCTTGATGGAATGACTAGAATGATACACCTCAACACCATCAAATGGTAGGTCTAGTAACTCATTTACATAGGTATCATTCTCTACTAGTTTCGGGTGTGCAAGTACAGCTATACCACCAGCACGATGAATCAAATCAATAGCTTGTTGAGGCTCATACTTTTCTTTTGGTACAAAGCAAGGACCATTTGGGTTTAACATCGTATCAAAGGCTTCTCCTACGGTTTCCACATACCCATGAGCAATAAGTAATTGCGCAATATGAGGGCGTCCAAAGGACACTGCATCAGTGAAGGTATTGACTAATTCCTCGTAGGAAATATCATATCCTGCGTCCGCACATTTATCTACCATTTTATGAATTCTAGAACGTCGTACTTCCTTAAAATGGGCAATATACTCTTGTATTTCAGGATGATCTATGGAAAATTGATATCCCAATACGTGTACTTCCTTTTCATGGTAATAGGTACTAAATTCGCAACCATGATAGATTTGAATTCCCATTCTATCATCTCTTGTTAATTGCTCATAAGCACCTACTTCATCATGATCTGTAATAGAAATCGCTTGGATTTGTTTCTCTTTTGCTAATGCCACTAAATCTCTTGGCATATACGTACCGTCTGATACATTCGTATGCATGTGGAAATCGACTAACATAGACCCTCCTTTCCTAACGATTCTGTTCTTTCATACGGCGCTGAATATCTCGTTTTGCATCTCGTTCCGCCATATCTTGTCGTTTATCGTAATTTTTCTTACCTGTCACAAGGCCAATGGTAACTTTTACATATCCATGACTATAGTGAAAGTTTAAGGGAATCAAAGAGTATCCTTTTTCTTTCACTTGTCCTAAGAGTTTATGAATTTCACGCTTATGCATAAGCAATTTACGTGTCCGTTCAGGCTCATGATTAAATTGATTGCCTTGCTCGTATTTACTGATATGTACTTGGTATAAGAAAAGTTCCCCATGTTCAATGCGACAAAAACTGTCTTTTAAATTGATGCGTCCAGCCCGAATCGACTTCACTTCCGTGCCTGTAAGGGCAATGCCTGCCTCATAAGTTTCATGAATGTGAAAGTCATGTCTAGCTTTGCGATTATCTACAATTAATGCATTGTTATCTTTCGCCATTACCGTTTCCTCTGTTTCTTTCCTTGTTTACGATGACTTTTTTTATGTATCGTTTCATAAAACGCTGTTTTCTTTTTTGTATCCAGCTTGCGTAGCATTTGCTCTACCGCTTTCGTGGTACCTGTCGTTTCTATTATATCATGAGTTTGTCTATCTCGATTATTTCGTTTCTCTTCTTTTTTCTTTTTATACGGTGATCTGTTTTTTCTTTGCGGTTTAGAAAGGGATTGTTTCCTTTCTTGAGCTCTCCGCAAGTAACCACCGATGTATTCTACTTCTCCAATGACAAAATCAATTTGTCTAAGTTCTATATCAGCCTTAATAAGAGTCACAGTAACAGGGGTTCCTAAATGATACTCTTTGCCACTTCTTCTTCCATAAGCCATATAATGTGGTTCATCAAAGACATAATGATCATCATCCATCAAATTATATGGAGCTAAACCATCCACGCCATTGTCGAGTTCAATGAATAAACCAAAAGCAGTAATGGAACTTACATGACCTTCGAAACTTTCACCTACATATTGCGCCATATACTGAACCTTTTTCATATCCAAAGTTTCTCGTTCTGCTTCTGTGGCGATTTGTTCACGCTCTGAGCAATGAGTGGCTCCATGTGTTAAGTACGCTTCATCAGCGATGGATGCCATACGTTTAGGCTTATTTTCTAGGACATAGCGTAAGAGTCGATGAATCATCAAGTCTGGATAGCGACGGATGGGGGATGTAAAATGGGTATATGTAGAAGATGCCAACCCAAAATGTCCAATATGTTCCGAGCTGTACTTTGCTTGTTGCATAGAACGAAGTACCATAATCTGTACAACTGGTTCAATCTCTGTACCGCTGATAGATTGCAATAACTCCTCAATATGCTTAGGCTCAACCTTACTTGGCAATTTCACAGGATAGCCAGAATGATGAAGCACAGTGATAAGTTGTTCTAACTTAGTATCCTTCGGATCTTCATGAATACGATATATAGATGTATCCAATCGTTCACTAAGGAAAGTTGCCACTGTTTCATTGGCCAACAGCATACATTGTTCAATTAATTTTTCTGCAATGGTTCTATCTTTTCGTATGATTCGTTGTGGTATGCCCGTCCCATCTAAGAGAACTTTATACTCTGGAAACTCAAAACTTATGGCTCCTGCTTGTTGACGCATCTTTATCAATTGGTATGCCAATGTTTCCAAAGTTCGTACCATATCCATGAGAGGTGCCAAATCATCAGGAATAATGTTCTCTTCTAAGGCTAAGTAAATCTCCTTGTAGCTACAACGACGAGTGATATGAATAATGGATGGCTTTATGGAATAGCGCAACACTTTACCTTGAGGACTTACTTCCATAATACAGGACATGGCATAGCGATCTTCCTTGGCTTGTAAGGAACAAATACCGTTTGATAGTTCCACTGGTAACATAGGGATCACACGATCCACCAAATACACACTGGTGCCACGGTGGTATGCCTCTTGGTCAATGATTGATCCAGCTGGCACGTAATGGCTGACATCTGCAATATGAACCCCCAATTCAATATTGCCATTGTCCAATACTTTCGCATGGACAGCATCATCTAAATCCTTCGCATCTTCTCCATCGATAGTGATCATTTCTTGGTGTCGCAAATCTAAGCGGTTTGCATCATCAGTAACTGTGAAAGAAATCTTCCGGGCCTCTTCTTGCACATCTTTTGGAAACTCTTTTGGCAAATTAAAGGTAGCCATCACTGACAAGACATCTAAATCTGGGGTAGAACTATCCCCTACAATTTCTACAATTTTTCCTTCTGCTTTACGATTTTCTTCTGGCCAAGCAGTTAATTCTACCACTACGGTAGCACCACTTCTAGCATCTAAAGTAGCTTCTAAAGGAATATAAATATCATCCCCTAATCGTTCATTATGGGGTGTCACAAAGCCACTTTTCGTAAGTCGTTCAAATATACCCACTACACGAGTTGTATTTCGAGTCACAATACGACGAATAATACCTTCTGGATTTCGTTCATTAGTGCCTTTTCGTTTAATACTATATTCTACTTCATCATCATGCATAGCTGTACCTGCACAACCATTGGGAATGAATACATCTGGCAAATTACCTTCCGAAGGCATAACAAATCCAAAGCCTTTTTTACTTGCCTTATAAATTCCTATTAGGTGAGGGTCCTCTGTTTTTTGATAGGCCCCATATTCACCGTCTTTAATACGAATGCATCCTTCTTCTTCTAGTTTATGTAACATAGAAAAATAAGCCTGAATCTCCTCACCTTTATAACCCAAGATGAAAGGCACATCTTCTATATGATAAGACTCTGGCCAAATATCTCTAAAAAATCCTAAAATTTCTTCTCTCATAGTACCTCAATATATCTATAAAAAAAACCTACCATAGGGTAGGATTTTTTATGTATTAATAAGAACTTAACACTAAATCTAAAGCTAAACTAACTAATACGAATAAAGTAGCAAGAACTACTGTGCAACGTGATAAGAATCCATCTACACCACGCTCTTTACCTCCGAACACGGAATCTGCTGCGCCGGAAACAGCACCGCCCATACCAGCACTTTTACCAGTTTGTGCTACTACTACCACAATTAAAAGAATAGAAATAATAATTTCAACAACCATTAAAAAATCTCTCATGAATCTCTTCCTTTCTGTATTAACGGTTATGACCGAAGTAAACTTCCATTTTTTTCTTAACTCGTTGCAATGCATTATCGATGGATTTTACTGAACGATGATGTTCTTCTGCCATCTCCTGATACGATTTGGCATCCATATATCCACGTAATACATCCCACTCCAGAGGACTAAGAACAGCCTCCATCACTTCTTTAATCAGAGCATATTGCTCTCTATTGATGACTACTTCTTGAGGATCAAGATTCTTTTCTGTTTCTAACACTTCAATGAGCGTTCGTTCTGAGTCATCATAGGCTGGCTTATTTAAAGAGATATACGAGTTCAAAGGAATATGTTTTTGGCGACTCGCCCCTTTGATGGCAGAAATGATTTGACGTGTAATACATAATTCAGCAAATGCTTTAAAGCTAACCTCATGATCTTTATTAAAATCGCGCGTTGCTTTATATAAACCAATCATACCTTCTTGTATAATATCTTCTTTATCAGCACCCATTAAAAAATAGGACCTAGCTTTAGATCGAACAAAATTTTTATATCGTTGTACAATATAATCAGTAGCATAATGATTGTTTTCACGTTGATAGATAGTAACAATTTCTTCATCCGTTAATGAGGAAAAACGTTCAAACTCAGCTACTGTTTCTGTTTCATAGGACATAGGATTCCTCCTGTGACTCTGTACTAGGAATGATATTTAATAGTATACACTATCTCTATAAAAAAGTACATATTTACATTTGACTTTCACAAGATATATCTATATAATTATAAGACAATAACATATGGGGACGTAAAGGTTTCGACAGGTATGGGTGTATCTTAGAAAGCGAGCTGGTGTCTCACTCGACCATAAATCAGTGAACCTTAAATTAAACGCAGAAGAAAATTTTGCATTAGCTGCATAAGCTACGTCACACCTTCTCTCGCCCGTGGAGAGGGATGTGGCGTCAAACTACGGGCTAGCTAGTTCTATCTGCTCAATTAGAGCTAGTTAAATCTCATGAGCTAGGATAGCTTAGGTTGTTGGTGTCCAAACACTATCCGAAGTTTAAAACATCAACTGCGCTCGGAGAGGTCTAGGGGGCAACATGTTTGGACAGGGGTTCGACTCCCCTCGTCTCCACCACAATACCAAATGAAATAACCGCTTATTCATAAGTGTTCGTAAGTGTTCACGAATACTATGAATAAGCGGTTTTTTAGTGTTCTACACTATTTTCAATGTTCGTAAGTGTTCGTATAGTTTAGGTAATTTTGCCCATTTTTTGCCCATTCAAAATCCACAAAGTGCGTGACGGGGTTCGATATGAGAATACAGCTTTATTAAGCCATTTCTAGTGAGAATAAGTTGATTTGTGTATTATTTTTATTTAAAAATGGGCAAATTTCGCTAAAAAAATGGGCAAGAGGTCTTATAAATGCGATAACCATGCACCTTTCTAGATTCAATGGTAGTGTCCACTCTGGGCACTATAGATTATGCAAATAAAATGATCCTAGAATGTATGACGCACTCCGACTTTGAATTGCCAGTTTTGTTGTATTCGATCACGGGTGGATCGTTGCGCCTCAACATATACCTGTTCTGTCTTAGCTCGATTCATATAGGAGAATCCTAAGCCGTAAGTGAACCAATGACCTTTATATGAAAGCTGTTGTGTAGTGCTTTCATTAAATGTAATGGTTCTATTGCCGAGGAATTCTTTTTCATACATCACTTTCACATACGGATTCCATGCAGTAACAGATGCTGTATCCACACCTGCCCGTACTCCGATGCGGCCTACTAGACTATGCATAGATCCGAATTGACTATGTAATCCATTGGATATATCCATGCTATATCCTTTGCTCGCTTCGTACGTAAGTTGTGCCTCTGGTTGTATAAATAGACCTTCACCATCTTTGCCGGAGCTGTACATACGTTTTCCCAGTTCCACAGATGCAAGGAAAGAGTTCGCATGCATAGAGTTTGATCGCAAGGCTTCGTTAGAATAGTTAACTAAGTCGAACTCACCTCGAGAACGTCTCACTTTACCCACTACATCAACATATACATTGGTATTCTTGTACAATCTAGTAGAATAGAAACCAAGCTCAGTGCCTGATAGCTGTGCATGTCCTGGGTAGTCAGTAAGCACTGCTTTCGATTGCATCATGCCTACCGTAAACCCACTGTAGTGAATCCATGTATCTCTTGGATGTATCCAATTGTAACCACCTTTGATTCCCCAGTATCGTTGTTGGTGACCACCACGTTCGTTAGATGTAAACTTGCCGTTCGTATAGTTAGCCCATACCGTATTAGATCGTTCCACATCTTTATGAAGATGAATTTCGCCCAGCCGTTGCACCAATGTTTCCGTATTGCCTAAGTGTAAATTATACAATAAACTATCAAATTGAATCGTTGAGTCTGCCCCTGGTGTCAATTTACCCTTACCATCGTCCTCATAAGGGAATAGATACCAGTTATTTACATTTGCATCATTAATAGAAACAACCTTTGAATCCGTAGGTCTGCCTAATGTATATAGGTAGGCCCCTTTTTCAATGACAGTTTTAGGAAGGCTAGGCTTTTTATCATCTGTAGGAACCGCTACATGATTACCTTCATTAAGTAATGAGAATACCGCCTTGTGATCCTCTGCCTTGCCTAGACTTTCTACTAATTTCAACACTTCTGTGCCCGTCGATTTGGAATCTGCCATATTTTGGAAATGAATGCCATGTTCCCCTTCACTACTGGACTTAATGGTGAGTTTGTCTGTATCACCTGACCCCACATTGCCAGCCATATGGAGTACGCCACCCGTACCTGCTAAGGTATCTACAGTTAAGGAGAGAGGAACCTCTGTATCGCCAAATCGAACTTCTCCCGCATTGGATAGATCTAATCGATTGATCTTAGAATTATCAGTCATTTCCCAATAATTGCCACCATCTACTTTCATATGGATGTTACCAGTACCATTGTTGTCCGCTTTGCCAATGAAATAGGAATCCTTCGTCAATAGATTAACATCAACAGTTCCATCATTGGAGGCAAATACATTACCAACGATGGTTGTCGTATCCTTACCCGATACAGAAATAGTCGTATGTTTACCAGCTGCTGCTAAGGCAGGGTCTGTTGGATTACTAACAATGTTTAACTTTTTATTGAAAGTAATAGTATTCGATGACCTGTCACTAGTACCTTCACCATCAGTTCTTGCAATCACAGCTGTTTTATATTTTCCATTACCTCGCATCGTGATAGATACATCACCATTAAAAGTAGAATTCGTCTTGTTAGTAGGGTTGGAGTGTATTTGGGAAATACCATTACCTGAACTTTCTGTATCTACTTTAATTGCTAACGACGAATCTGCATCGGAGGTTATAGTTGTACCTGCGCCCGAACTAGCTTTATCTTTCTCAATGCGTATGCCATATCCATTGGCTATTGCCTCAGTGACAACGCTGTTCTTTCCTTTCCAATCAATAGAGTTACTTCCAGCACCAGCGTTTCTAGCGCTCATCAAATTCACTCCATAGGCGTAAGCCCCTTTTGTAGTGATATTCGTAGTATCTAAGGTTACTGTATTAGTCCCCTGATTCTCATCGCGTATATCAATACTTCTAGCCACATAGTTAGATGCTGTTTTTACATCACTATGGGTGAGTTTCACTGTATTTTCACCTTTTACAGCACTCATTTTCACCCCATATACCCATGGTTTTCCTGTAGATGTAGAGTCTGTAGTAACAAGTGTATTCTGTAAATTTACTAAGTTTTTACTATGCTTTGTACCTGAATCGGTTGCATCTGTTGTATCACTCAAATTAGAGACTACTTCAATACCATAGACTTCATCTTTACCAGTGGTAGAAATGTTGTTCTTTGCACCGGAAAGAGTAATTCGATTTTCTCCGTGAGAATCAGCATTGATATACATACCCCACACAGTACCACCAGCGCTCTTTGTGATAAAATCCGTATTAGCCTTCAAATTAAACTCAGAGAAACCATGATTGTTAGTAGCCGTATAGACATGCAATATATCATTTGTGTTATCTGCCGATGTATTGGTGATGGTAGATACGAAATTCTTACCTTCTCTTGATGACACATGAACACCACCATTAATATTCACATTCGATAAAAAGCGCATTTCTGTATCTGTTTTACCGGAGATAGTACTTGTCACATTTCCATCAAAGGTAAGAGTAGACCCGCCTGTTTCTGCACTAATTGTATCCTTAGTGGAGACAGTGCGGTACCGATTTTCTCCCCTATTTTCAAAACGAAACGCTGCAATCTCCAAATTATTCGTAGTGGACTCTGTATGCATGGTCAAATCATCATGAAAATGCACGTGAGATTCTCCACCTTGATTTGTTTGTAGAAAGAAATTATTCACGCGTTTTTCATAAGATTGTAAATTACCTGGATTAATCGTTTGTGCTCGAGTATCCATAGTAACTTTCTTTAAAAAGTTCACAGTAGATACTGGCTTCGTCACTTCACCCGAACCTTGTCCGACTACTTTTACAACACTGAACATAGGATAAAAGTTTCCATGATATTTTTCATGGGTTGTAACGTTAAAATTTGTCTTCGTATCAAAATTTAAAATCGTTTCCGACCGATCAACCAGCTTACCATTGGAGTTATACACATGTATCCCATCTTGCCAATCAATAGAGGTGCCATCATCTACATGAATAAAATGAATCGTTCCTTCCGATGCTATTGTCGTTTCTGTAGTTGGTTTCGTCCGAAAGTCATTCGGAGCCGTCATATTTCGATTTGTGATAATTTCATTAACTGTATCGCCGTTCTTTATATACTTAGTTTTCGTCCCTAAGATAGTGCCATCAGCATAATTATAAACATACTTAATTTTTGTAGCACTATTTTCAGTAATGGTGCCCCCATTCTTAGCTAAAGTCTCACCAAGGGAAATCGTATCTACCGTTTTCCAATCATTTCGAGTTACAGTGTCTACGGTAAAGCCTTCCCCTCTTGCCAATAAAGGAATCGCCGCTAATACTAGTAATGCTAAATGTTTGTGTTTCACAGGTATTCTCCTCTCTCTTAGAACCTATGTATCTAACCTAAATTAAGTTGCCAAGAGTGTTTTATTTTATGTCACCTAATGATTTACTGCATAGACAAATATATACAGTGGTGTTTCTTCAATATGCCCCTCTGCCCCCCACACAGTAGAGACCATGGACATTATAATTAAGCCTAACAATAACTTTCTTCGCTTCATATCGATAACGTCCCCCAACATATGATACACACAACTTGAAATAAAATGATGTAAATAAGAATATGAATCAGTTACCCTCATTCTACTCCTTTTCTATCACTTTCGCTAGTTGAATCGTATATTTTTAATGCTAGTATTACAAAATGGTATTACAATCTTTTCAGTTATGAGAATTTTTGATCATATTTACAGTGCATTGACATGTTATGTATGACAAAACGACTCATCAAGGTATCCTCGATGAGTCGTTCTCTCTAATTCTGTGCAGTTCAATTTGTGCAATTAAATGTTATATCCATCTTTCAACAGACGAAGTAATCCTTGTACGGAAGTACTCACTTCATCGATTTTTACTGTACTTGTAGAACCATCTTTGCGTACACGCAATTCTACTTCACCAGATTCGATAGTATTTTTACTTACTGTAATACGCACAGGATAGCCGATGAGGTCAGCATCTTTAAATTTAACCCCTGCACGATCTTTACGATCATCTAATAGGACATCAATACCAGCTTGTTTCATCTCTTTATACAAGCGTTCGCTCACTTCCATCAAAGCCTCATCTTTCGCATTAATTGGAACGATAACAACCTCGAATGGAGCAATTGCTACTGGCCAGATGATACCATTTTCATCATAGCTTTGTTCAATAGCAGCCGCCAATGTACGTCCTACACCGATACCATAGCAACCCATTTGGAATGGAGTTGGACGGCCACCTTGGTTCAATACTGTGGCATTCATAGATTCAGAGTACTTCGTACCCAATTTAAATACTTGACCTACTTCGATACCTTTATCGATGCGAAGTTGACCACTGCATTTAGGGCATGGATCATCGAGAGTAATCAAACGAATTGGTGCCACAATGATATCATCTACATTGAAATCACGGTTAGGATTGATATTGATATAATGCGCATCTGCTGTATTAGCACCACCACATACATTATGTAAGTTCATCACTGTTTCATCCACTACAATGGCAAACTCTTCAGATTGTGAAAGTCCCACTGGGCTAATGAATCCAGCTGTTAATCCTACACGTGCTAAGTCTTCTGGGGTTGCCATTTCTGGTTCAATGCCACCTTCTACAGCTCGTTGTACAGCGATTTCATTCACTTCATGGTCACCACGAACAATGGCAAGAATCACTTTACCTTCAATGTTGTAGACTACTGCTTTAATTGTTTTTTCCAATGGCAATTGTAACATATCGGCTACCGCTTGAATTGACTTAGCATCTGGTGTAGATACTGTTTCCAATGCCTTAGCTTCTTCTGTATCCACTTCCAATGCTTTTGGTTGGCCAATTTCAATATTTGCAGCATAATCACATTTTGTGCAGTGGATAACATCTGCCTCGCCGGATTCCGCCAAAGCCATGAACTCAAAGCTACCGGAACCACCAATAGCACCATTATCTGCTTCTACTGGTTTACATGTTAAGCCACAACGTTTGAAAATTTTACTATATGCCTCATACATATCCCAAAAAGACTTGCTCATACCTTCTTCATCGATGTCAAAGGAATAGGCATCTTTCATGATAAACTCACGGCTACGCATCAATCCATAGCGTGGACGACGTTCATCGCGATATTTATTTTGAATTTGATATAAACTTAAAGGTAATTGACGATAGGAATTGACTTCTCCTCGAACTAGATTAGTTACCATTTCTTCATGAGTTGGTCCTAAGCAATATTCACGGCCATGACGATCAGAAATGCGCATCATTTCTGCGCCATACGCAGCCCAACGACCAGATTCTTCCCATAGTTCACTAGGTTGTAAGATTGGCATCATGATTTCTTGGCTATTGATAGCTTCCATTTCTTCACGAATGATTTCATTAATTTTATGAATACTGCGCCAAGCCAATGGTAAATAAGTATATAATCCACCTGCTACTTTACGAATAAAACCTGCACGCAACATTAACTGTTGGCTGATTACATCAGCATCGGAAGGCATTTCACGTAATGTCGGTGCATATAAGCGACTTGCTAACATAACATACTCCTTTATATTCTATATGATTCATACTCTTAATTATCTTCTAACGTTAAAAGATATTGATCGATTTCAGCAAATAAGGTATCTACCAACTCTTGTTCTGGTACAGTTTTTAATACTTTTCCTTTACGGAAAATAATACCTTGTCCTTTACCTCCTGCAATACCAAAATCAGCTTCTCGTGCTTCTCCAGGTCCATTTACTACACATCCCATAACAGCTACACGGATTGGGGCTTTTATAGCCTTCAATCGTTCTTCAACAATGTCTGCCATATTGAATAAATTGACTTGACATCTGCCACAGGTAGGACAAGAAATCATAGTCGCTCCAAAGGTACGAAGTTCCAAAGAACTTAAAATAGTTTTTGCCACTTCTACCTCATGGATTGGATCGCCCGTTAAGGACACACGAATGGTATCACCGATACCATCTGCTAAGAGTGTTCCAATACCGATAGCCGATTTAATCGTTCCTTGTTTGATAGTTCCTGCTTCCGTTACACCTAAATGCAATGGATACGGTATTTTACTTGATAATTTGCGGTATGCTTCAATCATTAAAGGTACATCTGTAGCTTTAATAGAAACTTTCATTTGGTCATATTCTAAAGATTCTAAAATACGAATATGTTCTAATGCGGTTTCCACCATACCATCTGCTGTAGGATGCCCACCATGAGCATCTAATACATGCTGTGGTAAAGAACCAGCATTTACACCAATACGAATAGGAATCAATTTTGGCTTCGCTTTTTCCACAACTTTTATAACATTATCGATACTACCAATATTTCCTGGATTAATGCGAAGCCCATCAATCCCACTGTCAATAGCTTGCAGTGCTAACCGATAGTCATAATGGATATCCGCAATTAATGGAATCATCGCACGCTCTTTGATATCTTTAATTGCTTTTGCTGCAGCCATATCAGGAACAGCTAAGCGAACCAATTCACAACCAGCAGTAGCTAGGCGATTGATTTCCTCAATAGATTGTTCTACTTTCACAGGATTTGTAGTAATCATAGATTGGATACTGACAGGTGCGTTATCACCAATATGGACGGTACCCACTTGAATACCTTTTGTCGGTTTACGTTCTATCATAGGATACCTCTAAAATAATCGTAGAATATCTTGGAATGTAGAATATACAAACACTAACAATAATAGGCCTACGCCAGTCATTTGGATGTATTGTAATGCCTTCTCTGGTAGTTTACGGCCCGTAATTCCTTCTAGAATTAATAGCACCAAGTGGCCACCATCTAAGACGGGAATTGGCAATAGGTTGATAACTCCAAGGTTTAAGCTCAATAATGCAGTAAATAGTAGCAAACTGATAAAACCATGTTGTGCTACTTGCCCTGCCATTTGTGCTACACCGATAGGACCCGCTACATCGCCTTTACTATGTCCTGTTACAATATTCCACAATCCTTGTACCATATCAGTAAGGGTAGAACCAGTGTGGGATACAGCATGGACTGCAGATTCGCCAATACTATACTCTTTTACTTCCAATACTGGATTGATTCCGATAACGGCTCTATCACCAGATTCACGAGGAATCACTGTCGTAGATATAGTCTCACCATTTCTATCTAAGGTAACTGACACTACATGATTGCTATGACCTTTTAGAGACTCTGTAATATCTTTCCATTCTTGAATGTATTGACCATTAATGGATACAATTTTGTCTCCTTTTTGGATACCAGCCGTAGCCGCTGGATTTCCTGCTAATACATCTCCAATAATCGGTTCCTGAGATGGTATTGTGGTTCCATGGAACGCGAATACAAAAAAGTATATCACAATAGCCAATAAAAAGTTAAATGTAGCACCTGCAGCGATAACGATAAATCGTTGCCATACAGGTTTACTATTAAAACCACGTTTGCCAGCATCTTCCGATGGATCCATACCAGCAATTTTATTGAATCCACCTAGTGGTAATAAACGTAAGGAATATAGTGTTTCTCCTTTTTGTTTCTGTATGACATTAGGGCCAATGCCGATAGCAAATTCATCAACACGCATGCCACAGGCTTTCGCCGTTAGAAAATGTCCCAATTCGTGAATCATAACTATAACGCCGAATACGAAGACAGCTCCTAAAATTGTAATTAACATGCACTTCTCCTTTGTATTTCTTTAGTAGCTTCTTGTCTAGCCCAGCCATCCATGGCAAGTACTTCTTCTATGGATGTAGGTACGCCATTTATCATGCGTCCAAGAACGGTAGAAACTACTTCATATATATGTCCATAGGTAATTCGTTCATCCAGTAAGGCATACACGGCCATTTCATTGGCTGCATTAAATACAGCAGGTGCATAACCGCCTTCTTTTCCCACCGTAAAAGCGAGTCGTAAGGCAGGAAAATCATCCCACCGAGGTGCCATGAACTGAAGATCTAATCCCTTAGTAAAATCTAAATGCTCCATTTGTAATGGATATCGTTTCGGATAGGTCATCGCATATTGGATAGGCTCACGCATATCTGGATTCCCTAACTGTGCCAAAATAGCACCATCATTCATTTGAATCATAGAGTGTACAATACTTTGTGGATGTACCACTACATCAATATGATCGTAATCGAAATCAAATAGCCAATGGGCTTCAATAACCTCTAACCCTTTATTAAATAAAGTAGCGGAATCAATAGTAATTTTGTTTCCCATATTCCATGTTGGATGAGCTAAACAATCTTTTGCTGTTGCCCCATATAAATCATCTGACTTCCAGTGACGTAAGGCGCCACCTGAAGCTGTGACGATTAATTTTTCTACATTACTTCTATCTTGCCCTTCCAAACATTGAAAGATAGCACTATGTTCACTATCAATAGGTAAAATTGAAACACCATTGTCTTGAGCAGCTTTTGTAATTAAAGATCCACAAGCCACTAAAGTTTCTTTATTAGCAAGGCCAATCGTTTTTCGTGCACGAATCGCAGCCATGGTAGGTTCAATGCCTGCAGCACCAACTACAGCAGTGACTACCATCATAGCTTCTGGCAAAGTTGCCGCTACAGATAAGGCTTCTTTACCCCCAACAATTTCTGTAGATCCATCATAGCGTTCTCTTAATTGTATATACGCCTTT
>ERZ772909.27-NODE-27-length-149502-cov-5.034668_pt1 | contig 149502 bp, 148 predicted proteins | sample MGYA00511137_ERZ772909 | MGnify/ENA primary metagenome ERZ772909 (study PRJEB29015, sample SAMEA2738095) | human oral metagenome | biome: human oral; feature: human-associated habitat; material: saliva | place: China | collected 2270 ... | reverse complement strand
ATATCAAACATGTCGATACGTGACGTGAAGGTTGATGATAAGATTTATGAATTCTATAAAAAAATGAGAGAAAACAATGGAGTACTTTAAGGTAGTAGTGGCTTATCGTGCATCAGATGATGAAGGTAAGCTGAAGAAGTTCACGAAGCAGATTATCGTGAATTCTAAGAACTTCGCAGAAGCAGAAAAGGATGCTCTTCATGCGTTTGGAGAAGCAGTCCCCGAAGGTCACGCCGAATTCGAGATGAAGTCTATTTCAAAGGTGCATTATGAGTACATCTTCGGCATGGATAATCAGAACATCCTCCATCGCCCACAGTGGTACAAGGCAGTCGTAAAGACTGATTCTGAAAAGTTCCAGATTCTAATCTGTGGCGATAACAACATTTCTGATATCTCAAACGATATCTCCGAGAGAATGAGCAACGAGGTGATCATTCCCTTTGGTGTGGTTCAAGTGACATCCACCAACATTCTCACTGTAGAACTGAAGGCATAAATCGTCATAAGAAAGTATTTTCGAAGGCACAGAGAGGTATTTCCGTTGCGCTCTGTGCCTTCAAAAATATAAAAAATCGACACGACATATGGGAAAAAGAAAGAAGATACAAGAAAAATTCAAGAAACTGAGAAAGTCGGGATGTCTTAAAGATATCGCATCTATCAGAAATACGAACCCAGAAATGATGGGCAAAGGGGTGACTGTCACAAACATGGCAGACACTTTCAACCTCTTCGATTTCAAGGAAGAAAACATCAACATTCATGCGATCGGAAGATCTCTCGCAAATCAATGCAGATACAATGGATCGACAAACGGTTTCTATTCCGTGGCACAACATTGTGTTCGCATGGCAGAATCGGCATACCTCTCGTATGGTGATGTTCGACTTGCCCTCGCCATTCTCCTGCATGATGCTACAGAATGCTACGTTTCCGATATCCCTTACACGTTGAAGAGGGAACTTCCCGATCATATCAAGCAGATCGAGAAGGATATCGAGAAGGTGATTTTCTCACACTTTGGTGTTGAAGAATACCTCGATTCAAAGCTGATAAAGTTCATCGACACACAAATCTGTAATGATGAACTCGAGTTCCTTCTTGGTCAACAGATCGGTATTGACGAGTATCTCTCAGACAAAATCAGAGATCTTGATAATCGTGATTGGTCACGTGGTGGTATTTACCCATATCAAAAGCCGATCGTGTTCGAGTTCGACTATTGGTCTCCAGAGAAGGCATATGAACAGTTCATAACCCACTTCTACAAGTACACTTACCTCATCGAAAAGTATAAGGGAAAAGAAGTGCTGACGAAGTTTGGTGTTAACACAGAGAAATAAAAGCACGAAAATGATAGATCAGTTATTCGTATCAAAGTTCTCTCCGAAGAAGCTATCTGCGTTTGTTCTTCCACAGAGAATCAAGGATATGTTCAAAGATGAAGATGATCCACTCAGACAGTCGATGATCTTCTATGGTCTTCAAGGATGTGGGAAGTCAAGTCTTGCAAAATACCTCGGTAAGAAGTACGTTTTCTTATACATCAACGCATCCACAAACGGAAGAATTGAAGATCTTCGTGACGTTGTCACAGAGTTTTGTGATTCATCTCCACTGTTGTTCGATGAAGGTGTCAATTCCGATCGGAAGGTAGTCCTTTTTGATGAGATAAATGGCGCATCTGCACAATTCTTCGAGGGTCTGAAAGGATTCATGGAAGAGTACTCATCAGTCATCTTCCTTGCAACAACGAACCACTTCCACAAGATACCCGATCCAATCAAGTCAAGAATGGTCTCTGTCGACTTCACACCTCAGACGAAGGAAGAAGAAGAGCAGGTGATGAAAGGGTACAAATCGAGAATTGGGAAGATTCTCGAAGGCTGTGGGATCGAATGCGCAGAAGATGGATTCGAAATGTTGATGAAGAAGTATTACCCCGACTTCCGATCAACATTGAACTTCCTACAGAGCGTCTACAATGGATCGAAGGTAGTGGACAAGAACTCGATTTCCTCCTATGGCGACAGATTCTCCGAAATCTATGACATGATTCTCGACAAATCAGCAAATCCTGTCGAGATCCATAAGCTCCTCGGTGGTGATTATTCATCGATGGCTTCCGAAATCATAGAATCGTTGGATACTGACTTCATCGAGTACATGACCGCAAAGCTCGGTTCTTCTATGACATCTGCAATTCCCACGATTTGTATTGTGGTTTGTGATCATCTCTACAAACTACAAATATCGGTCGATCCTATGATTGTTCTCAAGTCATGTGTGTTCACACTAAACAACTATTACAAATCTCTGAAATGAAGGTAACAGATTCTATCAAGGTAAGACAATCACTTCTTAAAGTCTACAAGAAGTATGGTTTATCGTGCAAGTATGAAAGTTCATCAATATCTTCTGGTATTATGAAGATACATCAAGAGACCAGTCACAAGCTGGGAAGTGTCATCACGAATATCACCTTCGACGACAAGTCCAACATCTGCACTATAACACATAACAATGGTGAGAAGTGGTCGACGAAGTCATTCAGATTCACGTCATCTGAAGAATTCTTGTCATTGTACGACAAAACGATGGATGAGATGCTGAACGAAAATAGGTAGACGAAGAAATAGCGGTAGAATAATGATTGATGATGAGCAACGTGTAAAAAACGTTGCTCATCATCTGTATTATAGAACTTGTGGAAAAAACTTAATAACACAACAAGCAATGATGAACAAACAAGAACTCGAAAAGATCGTAAAACCACTCTGTTGGAGAAGCTATGATAACGGAAGAGTTATCACTGCAGAAACAGTCTTGAAGTACAATCTGAAACTTGAAAAGGTAGGTGAATGCTACTTGGTTCACAGAATATACTCGGACAATGACTGCTTAGAATATAACAAGCCAGTCACGCTTCAAACTGCAAAAGATATCGCATGGACTGCTTATCTTCATACGATAGGTTGTATGATGGAAACTGTAACACAAGACAACGACAATTATGGCAAAGGCAAGAGTAAGTAAAGGAGCGTTTTCTTTTGTCGATAAATTCCTCGATGAATGGCGCAAGGAAAAGGTGAGTGATGTCGATGAAGTCGTCGCATTTGTCAACGATTGTATCGACAAGCTACAGTCATTGACAAACTTCGAAGTGTACTCACGAGAAACAAAAGTGTCTGATGGAACGTTCAACGTAAGTTGTGAAATGGAGGGAGACGAATACGGATTCGTGAGAGTTTATGCAACGCTGTTTGATGATCACAGTTACTACGCATCTTTGACTTATATCGACAACGACACCCACGAGATTATTGATGGTCAGATATCAGTAAAGAAGAAGTCGACAATGATCCAGAAGATGCAAGAGTTTGTGGAAAGTGTAGAACAAAAGATTGGAAAGTAGCTTATGGGATTTTTAAAAGCATTGAAGGATTTCGTGAACAAGAGAGGTGTTGTGAACACGAAAAGGTCGTATGTTCACAAGGACGATCTCCGTTACAATCCGTCTTCCGAGCACCAAATATCAGAGGTCACAAAGTATGACATCATACCTCACAACATGGTCGTAATAGCTACTCATGGAACTGGCTACTTTGTACGTAGTGAAGATTGTCACACGTATAAAGCCACAAATACCACGTGCTACGAGTTTATGCTTGAAAACCAGTACGATGGGTCATTTGTCGATATTGTCATAAACTACGAAAGTCACGAAAATGGGGAAGGTGAAATCATCAACATTTCCATGGCATATGAATACGACATGGAAACATCAATCGGAAACGTATCAAGAGATGAAGCGATAAAGTTTATGGCTTCATTCCTTCAAAAAACTCTGTCATTATGACAATTTTGTCATGACAAGAATGACAGAATATGACAACTTTGTCATAACAGTGATGATTTGGCACGATTTTTGTTATAACTGTTATGAAAGATCACTCGGATCAATCAATCAACTTCAACTCAACTAAACAACAATTCCGATCATGGCAACAACAGTACAAGACAAACTCGACAAGAACGTAGAATTCGTTTGTTCATCTTTCAACGCACGATTCGACAAATCGAAAGCGGTACAGAACGAATCGTTATACCACGTAACGTATACGATAACCTGTGAAGACGGTCACACGATCATCTTCCACGCAAACTGCTTCCCAAGCATGTTCGGGATGGTCATCAACGATCTTTTCTCCGAGAATGAATCTTCAATGATCGTGGAAACACTTGAAAGCGAAGATGACTACATCGAAAAGATCGTATCGACGCTCTCTGATCTCATGACATGCAAGAAATCAGAAAACAAAGATGAAGACCAAGATCTTGATAATGGGTCGGTAGATGAGTATGATCTTGTAAGTGATGTCGTTTGTGCAACACTTAACACGACATGGGAGCACAAATACGGAGATGATGATGTCAAGGGGACATCTTTCGACAACTTCATCTTTAATATCAATTATGATGTGATGATGACTGTCACGTTGGAATATTGGAATAAAGACCGAGACAACAACGACAAAATCGATATTCTAACGTTCACTGCACGCACCATGAGTGGGACTTATGAAAAGAAGATCATCAACACGACAATGTCGGAAGCTATGAGAGAATCTATCGACTTCATAAATGGTGCTGATAAGTGGTGCTATGGTAGAATGACGAAATAGCCGTCTCCGTCGAGATCGATATTTTAAATAACACAACAACAAAAGTGAAACCTCGTGATATTCGCTATCACGAGGTTTCACTTTTTTAAACATATCGATCATCAACATGTTAGAGGTAGATTTAGCAAAGTCAGTAGTCTCCCATTTCTCCAAAGACTATGATGTGTATCAAGAAGTGAAAGCTTGTTCTTCACGTGTCATTGATATTGTGGTTCGTAAGAAATCGGGACTTATGGCAATAGAAACCAAAGTGACGCTGAATATGAAACTTTGGGAACAAGCATTCAAGAACAAGAAGTGGTGTAGTTACTCTTTCATTGCAATTCCCGAGAACATCTATCGGAAATCTCGACGAAAGATGATCTCTGGTATATGCAGAGGTCTGAACATTGGTATCATTGTTGTAGATTTTGATGGAAATGTAAGCATTCAATACAACCCTTCGGAAGAAATCCCCACGCAAACCTTAAAGTTGTACGACGAACAGAAGTCGTTCGCTCTTGCAGGAAGTGGTGGTGTTCCATACTTCACACCATTCAAGAAGACCGTCTCCGAGATCAAGAAGTACCTCGAAAAGCATGGGAAGTCAGAACTGGTGACCGTGATGAAATCTATTGATCATCATTACAAAACAGAACAATCTGCAATACAGTCGATTCGAAATTATGCTTCAAAAGGGGTTTTAAAAGGCATTGTCTCGCTCGAAGATGGTAAGTATTTAGACCTTTCCTGACCCTTAAATAAGCAAACAATTCAAGAAAGACTATCCAATGAGTAACAATAAAAATGTTGTAATCTTTGAGAACCATAGCGTTCCGATGAATCGTGTAAATGAATCGTTGGAATCCGCAAGTGGTGTCAAAGATTACGTCTTTGAGGGTGTCTGTGCTACCTTTAATGGGAAAAATGAAAACGCAAGATTCTACGATAGGGATGAGTATCTTCGTCATGTCGAATACCTACAGAAGGAAATAGAACAGAACTCGCTTGCAGGATCTCTTGATCACCCCGATGGTGATGAAGAGGACGAAACGAAGGACATCTTCACGCCAAAAATGAAAGACCTGTCCCACCTCATCACAAAGCTTTGGTATAAGCCAGAGTCGGATGAAGTCTGGATCAGAATCAAGCTTCTTGACACTGAATGGGGTAAGGATGCAAAGGCTTGTGTAGATGCTGGTATGCCACTGTTCATTAGTTCAAGATCATCTGGCTTCATTGATAAAGATGGGCGAGTATGGTTGGCACAAATTCACACATACGATATCGTCTACAGACCTGGGTTTGGGAACGCTAAACTTTCTCCAGTACTCGAATCATTTGATGGTAAGAGCACGTATCTCAGCGTTTACTCAAGACAGAAGGCGGTAGATGGTACTGAATCTGAAAATATTAATATGGAAAATAAGACTTATAAGCTAAGCGAACTCACAAAGGAAGATGTTATCTCGCTTCTGTTCAATCCCAATGTGAAGGGAGCTTATGATTTCACGAGTGATGTGATCGAAAAACTCGACAAATTCTTTGACTATCCAAAGTTTATCGATTACTTCAACGAAAACTATCCTATGCTTTCTGAAGCTATCGTGAACTACTTCATGGATTGTGGTAGATACGTTTACGATGACGGTACGTCTTGTGAAAATATCGGTGACTTCATCAAGATTGAAGTTGGTCGTGCATGTGATGACTATTTCGCAGAGATCAAGCAGGTCTTCAAGAACAACTTCGGAGAATCTGTTGAAGAAGGTGACGGTAAGGCAGACATTGATCGTTATGCTCGCATTATCGAAGAAAGCAAGAAATCAAAGAGAAATGTTCTGCGCAAGATCCAGTCGGTGAACGAATGCGAATCTGTGAAGTTGGTAGTTTCTGACTTCTGCAACGATCCTTCTTACGGATATGAAGATAAGTTCGAAGTCGCCAGAGAGTTCTTCATCAAGTATCCCGAATATGGCGTAGTCATAGATGATTGCACGATGGACGATGTTATTCTCATCGCTTGTGATATGAAGAACGACGGCATCTATGACGAGATCGAAAATTCTGAAGTCAGAACCAAGAACGAAATCGCAGATGTCAAGCATATCGTCAACAAGCTTTATGCACAGATCAACCAAGATAGAGCAGAGTTCAAGAAATCGATAAATTCTCTCGTCGGAAATGTAAACCGAGTTCTTGAAGAATACAAGGCAGATATCGAAAGCGCATTCTGTACGATTGACGAAATCCGTGACGATGTTTACAACATTATCTCATGGATCGAATCAAACAACTCTGCACTTGACAAGTCAGAGGAAGTTGCACAGATCTCCAAGAAGCTGGATGATGCCACCCAAAGCTTTAGTCAGAAGATTGGTGAAATCGAATCATCACAGGAAGCAGTAATGTCTCACGTGGACAATATCGAAAGTGATGTTTCCTTCATTGCAGAATCTGCAGACAGAACGAAACAGATGGTGAAGGAATCTGCAACTGCACGAAAGATTGAAGATGCAACGAGCATTGGTTCAAGAATCGATAACGTCATTGAGACGATCAAGGCACAAGCACCTGCTTTCCGTGTGTTTGAATCTGACGGCTCACTCTACGTTCCTAACAGATTTGCAAAGCAATACAACTCACTCGATGAGGATCAGAAGACTTACGTGAAATCTGTTTTTGAAACAAAGAATCCGAGATCTAAATCGGAATTCTTCTCCATTTGGGATTCTCTCGGTCTTTAATGACCGAGAGAAATCTCTCCTAAATAACGAAATCAAAATTATAACAAAAGAAGATTTATATGACTAAGATAAATGAAGGTCTTCTCAACAGAGTGGTCAATGAACACTCTTCTAAGTTGAGAAAGCTGTTTAAGGACAGAGGTTATTCTGTCAATGAGTCTCGACTTCGTGATATCGCCCTCATGGCTCACACCAGAAAGATTTACGAAAGTGCTTCTAATGGTGCTAATGTCCCAGGTCGTGGTGCATTCTCATTCGGTTCTGCAACTGAGCGTGGTTCTGCAGAAATGTTCGACAGACTCTTCACGGTGTTCGTAGACACTGCAGCTACTAACGTTGGTTTCGACCTCCTGCACGTAGCTCCTATGACGAAGAGCAACATCACGATGGTTGTCGCAGAACCAGTTTATGCTGGTGGTAAGAAGGAATCTGCAAATGGTAATCACCTGCAGGTCTTCCAGATCAAGGCAAAGACCACGACGAGTGCTGATCCTCTGAAGGTAGGTACGAAGTACGAAATCAAGGAAACTGGTGGTGCAACGAAGGTTGCTGAAGCCAAGTTCATCGGCATCCACCAGTACAATGGTAACTTCATCTTCGATCTCGTAAGTGTTGAAGCTACTCATAAGGACAAGGTTCTTGCAGAAATCCTCGAAAACGCAGAAATCACCTCGGGTAGCGGTAAGTGGGTTCTCAGTGGTAACACTGTCGACTACGTAAACGGCTTCACGAACTTCATCGCTGGTTTCGCTGGTTCTGGTCTTCAGAACAACGATCCTTTCCACGTTGGTCGTAACAACGGTAAGACGCTGTTCAAGCCAATGTCACGTGAAGTTGGTGAAACGCAGGGTGCACGTACTCTTGGTACGAAGATGTGGAACAGAACGTTCTCTGCAGAAACCTTCCACGTTGACCTCTCTCTGACGACGGAGCAGATTCAGGATGCTCGCATGGATCACGACTTCGACATGCTTGAATTCTCTGAAGAAATCATGAAGAATGACCTCGATCAGTCTATCAATGATCACATTCTTTCTATGATCTTCGCTTCGGGTTGGGATCATCACGTTGCTATCAACAAGCTCTCCAACATCAACCTCAACGCAAACTTCGGTACTGGTACTGGTGCAACGCAGGAATTTGTTGGTCTTGATGGTGAACTCAAGCAGATCTCTGGTGCAACCTCTGTTCTCCCTGCTGTTGGTGCAATCGCAGAAAACCTTTCCACCCTGCAGAAGAGAATCATCACGAGAATGTTCTTCGCTTCTACGATCATCAAGAATCGTGGTCGTGTAGGTGCAGGTAACACCGCTGTTGTCAATGGTACGAACTCTACGGCTATCCGTGACGTTCGTGGTTTTGCTATCGCCCCATTTGAAAACACGCTTCAGACGCAGTCATCCCTCGCCCACCTCGGTCAGTTCTACGGAATTGATGTCTTCGAAGATGGTCTGATGGATCTGAACGACTGCCGTGTAGCTGTCTTCAACAAGGGTGGTGAAAAGACCCCAGGTCTCGCATTCTGCCCATACATCCTCGGTGAAAAGGTTGAAACCGTCGCTGAAGGTACGATGGAGAAGAAGTTCAGACTTAAGTCTCGCTACGTTATCGCTGAACGTGGTTCTCATCCAGAAGCTCAGTATATGACGTTCGTAGTAGAAGGTAGCGACAAGCTCGTCTAAACGAAGCCACGAAAATACACTCTCCTTTTTGAGGGGCTGATGAACACCTTCGGGCGGTTTGTCAGCCCCTCAAAGTGTTTCTAAAATATAAGAAACATGGAGAAAAATGGTAACATCCATTTGTAAATTAATATGGCAAAAACTATCTTTAACGGAAACGCAAAGAGTTTTTCAGAGATCAACCAATTCATAGGAAACTTTGATAAATCTGGTGGTCTGCTCTCTGAACACACAACAGCAGAAATCCGAGAATGGGTTCACACAGGTTCTTATGTCCTCAACGCCTGTATATCGGGATCAATCCTCAAAGGTGTACCTTCTGGGAGAATCATCACGATATCGGGCGATCCTAAAACTGGGAAATCCTTCGTTCTTCTGTCATGTATGGCACAGTTACAAAAGAAGGGTTATTTCTGCATCTACTTCGACACCGAGAACGCCACGAGTTATGACAGATTTATAGCACAAGGCGTTGATCCTCAAGGCGTACGTGTGATTGTACCAGAGACTGTGGCAGACATCACTGTACAGCTCACACAGCTCACACAATCACTGCTTGACACCAAGAAGGAATACGAGCAGAAGAACAAGAAGCTCTCTGAAGATGAAAAGCTCGAAATCCCAAAGGTTGCAGTTTTCATCGATTCACTTTCTGCACTGAACTCATCGAAGCAATTCTCCGATGCTCTAAGTGGTGAAATGAAGCAGGACATGGGGACAGTAGCCAAGGAAATCAAGCTTCTGTTCAACATGATCACACCTCGTCTTGGGAAGCTCGACATCCCAATGCTCTGTACTGCACATGAATACGAAGCCGATCAAGGGTATCAGAAAGTTCGTGTAACAAGCGGTGGTAAAGGGATCACTTACATGGCATCTGTTCTTGTATCTCTTCGTAAGAAGTTCGACCGAGATGAAAACAAGCAGAAGATGGGTGTCATTGTAACTGCAGGGATCAACGAATCTCGATTCTCGATTCACAGACCAGTAGAGTTCTACATTTCCTTCACAAAGGGGCTTAATGCTTACATGGGTCTGCAGGAATTCGTATCTTGGAACATCTGTGGGATCGACCGAGGGAGAATGGTGGCGTATGTCGATACAGCTTCGGAGATATCAAAGAAGATCGGTCTTGAGAAGTCTCGTGCATACTCTACGAAGGAAATCGAACGAGAACTTGCACAAGCAAAGAAGCAAACGTTCTATCAGTCGCTGTCATACGACCTCTATAACGGCTACATTCGAATTGTGTCATCAGACAACACGATAGTCCTTCCCGACCTCGTACGTATGATGGAGCAAGATGGGTTTGACTTCACAGAAGATCTCGAAACAAAGACGATCAAGGACAAACTGATCGTGCACGGCATCTATTCTGATGAAGCAATGTCGAAGATGATCTCGAGCTATATCGACAGCGGTGACGCTTATATGGTCGGGAATGTGAAACTCGACGTTGCAAAGAATCAGAAACTCAAGTTCAAGAAGTCGATCATCCAGTCGATAAATGATAATTCTTACGAGGAAAGACTCGTGGAAGTCGAATCTGAACAGACGCAGGAAATCAACGAAAAGAAGGATCAAAAGTTCGTGTTCACCGAGAAGTTCTTCACGGAAAGATTCGAAGATGGAAAACTCACACCTTCTACTGTCGAAAAGGTCTGTTTCCCCACACCTACTGGGACTGAATGGGTAGTCCGTCATCTCAATAAGTCCTTCAAGAATCTGGAAATCTTCAACAAACATGTCTTCACTGACGAAATCTTGAAGACGCTTGATGAGAAGGTCATGATTCCTCTGTTCTCTTACAGAGATAAGGAATATGAGGACATGGACGGTGATCTTTCAAACACCGATATTGAAGAACTTTCCGAAATGGACAAGATTATGAGCGGATTATGAAGATCGATGAACTCGTAGATAAGCAGGATCTGAAGATAAAGCACATCTCTGGTGAATATCTTCACTATACAAACCACTCTATTGATGATGTCGTTTATGCTATCTTATCGAAAGGTAGGAAATCGATGAAGTTCAACGACATCGTGAAAGTGTTCGGTGAAGAGAAACGTGATCAACTATCATCACTCATTGATGACATGGTCTCGCTTGGTTATGCTTCCGTTATAGGCGAAGAAGACAAGACGATTTCTCTCTTATAAAGAATGTGGGGGCTTTTCTGGAAATAAAAAGCAGAAAGCCCCCACTAACTACCTTCAAAAAACTACAACAAGAAAATGGCTGTTGGATTTGGTCAGAACTTTGAGAACATAGCTTACGTTTACATAAACTCACAACCTCACCTTTGGAAATCTGTTGATCATGAGTTCTTCAAATCTCCAACTCTGAAGGCACTATCAAAGCTCACCAAACAATTCTACGAAAGATTCCACGAGCAGATATTCTCTCCAGAAAATCCAAGTGTAGAGCAGATCGAATATCTCGTAATGGAAGACAAAAAGTCGTTTATGATCGACTTGAACATGTCGGAAGACGACAATGCGAAGACTTTCATTGCGAACGCATCATACATCATCAAGACAAACATAAAAGCATTCTCTGAGGAATGGCTTGACGAGACTGTTGGTGCATGGATAATGTGGCAAAACAACCAAAGAGCATATAAAGAATCAATCTCTTATATGCAGACACAGAATATCACACCCGAGAATGTAAAGGAAGTGATCTCCAAAGCAAGAGAGATTGTAGTTCGAGGATCATCAGTCTCGTTTGGTGATGAGGAGGTCTTCGACTTCTATGATCCTCAATCTCACAAGCAGATTTCAATAGATGACTACATTGACACTGGTTACGGAATGCTCAACCAGATGCTCACCGAGGACAGACATAACGGTTTCATACCTGGTACTCTCAACATGTTCATGGGTTCGACAAACTCTGGGAAATCAGTGATTCTTGGAAATCTTGCACTCAACATTTCAAGATCGGGCAAAAATGTTCTGTTTGTATCTGTCGAAATGTCAATCCCAAGAACTTTTCGACGAATTGGTTCTAACGCCTTCGACATTCCGATATCGGAATATGACACATTCTCGAACGACGACGCACTTCTATCGGAATCTATTCAAAAGTTCAGAGCAAAGAACATGAATATTGGTGTACCACCAGGCAAGTTCCTCGCACTGAAGTTCCCAAAGACTGGTGTCTCAAACATCTACGGAACTGCAAAGAGACTTGAAGAGAAGCATGGAATCAAGTGGCATGTAATAGTCATTGACTATTTCACGGAACTACAAAACGATCACGGCACGGCTCAAGATAAAACGTATCAATATCACAAGCAAAATGCCGATGATCTTTACCAAATGGCATCAGAGACGAATTGGTGTGTGATAACTGCTCATCAGTTAAATCGTGGGGCTTTGAACATGTCTGATATGACACTTTCATCTGTTGCTGAATCTTATGGTATTGTTTACAGATGCGATAGTGTTATCGGGATGATTGCCACTGAGAAGATGCAGGTCGAACACACGATGTACATGAAGAATTTAAAATGTCGTGATTCGAAATACAAGAACTTCTTCGCAAAGTTTGAAACTGAATTCTCAAAGATGAGAATCATAGAAACTGGGGAACTCATAAGTCCAGAAGATTATCAGATCTTCACATAGGTCTCCGAACTCAAGGAAGGTACTTTCCTTGCACTCTGATGGTCTTGGTGGTACTTACATAGCATCGAAGTCAAGAAAGCCCAAGGAAAAGGCAAAGAGAAAGCCCAACAACTTCTATCAAGTTGTTGGGCTTTCTCGTTATTAATCAATGATTATTGGTTGATGGATGGTTTTTATTTCCCACTTCCTTCTTCTTCATCGTCACCTTTCCAAAAGTCTCGTTTTACACATTTCAATCTCGTATAAAAACCTCTATCAAACCTGTAAACGTAAGAAAGATCATCAGAGACGTATTGGCCAGATAGCATGTTGTCGAATCTGATCCCTTCTTCTCTGTCTCCTGCTCTATCTCTCTCTTCTCTTTCTCTTTGGATAAAGATTGGGATTTGTTGACATACTCGGACGTAGTTGTTTATGTCCATCAAGTGACACTCAAGACCAAATCGTGAAGATGACTTTCTTTGTAGGAGGTTTGACATCTTTGAGAAGTAATAATTCTTGTGGACATTTTCGGAATATTGCTCGATGAAGTTCACTGATTTATGAACTGTTCGATCAGTGAGTTTATGGCTATCACCTTCGGTTTCCAAGCTCTTTTGGAAGAACTCTTTATATTCTCGTGTGTCATGATCATAATAGTGACAACTGATCTTGTTACCGTCTTCTGTCATATCTCCGATAGAGTTCACAACACGATAGTAAGATATTCCGTTCTCTGTCAAGAGCTTTATGTTAGCATTTGACAAGAAGAATGGTGTCATCTCGGATTTTTCCTCATCACTCGTATCGAAATCACGATCTCCATACTTCAGAGATTCTCTCACTTTTCGAAGGTCAATATCGATATCGAAAAGCTCATTGACCTCGACAACATTCAAGTAGTAATATTGATCAACAAAAACTCTGAAGAAAGATTTATCATCTTTGTACATTGAAGGGATGAGATCAGTTTGCAGGAATTCTTGGATTGTGATGTTCGGACAGATTCTCGTCATCACATCATCAGTTTTCGTGTCATTTGATGCAAATCCAAGACCGAACATTTTTGCAATATCTTGAAGTGTATCAAACGAAGATTTCTTCCCGAACGATTTCACAAGATCATGGTGGAAATCTTCTATTTCAAGAATACCAAAGATCGTGATTCTCGCATTTTCTGATCCAGATGAAGATGACGAGTTTATGATTCTGAAGTTCTGTCTTATTGGTTTGAAGTCTTTGTTATCGGAACGAATGAACAACTTTAATACATCATCTGTCAGAGTTCCATAAGATCTCATCACCCCGAAAGTGTCTTGGAGAGTACAAGAAATCGTAGGTAAAAAAGACTTCCCAATCGAAAGTTCGAAGCTCTCAATTGAACCGTGGTCAAATTGGAATCCATTGATATCAATAAACGGAGCATATCTTCCCACACGCTTCTTTGTTTCTATTGGAATGTCTTTGATATCTGGAATTTTTATATCACCGTGCTTCTGGATATCAATTGTGGGATCAAAAATAACGACTACTTCTTTCATCTCTTCTCACCCTTGAATTCACTCTTGGGAATCTGTTCGATTATGGTCGACATTGCGATATCGGTCGAACCGTTATAACCTTTACGATAGTATGAGAACTTTCGACGATGAACGTACATGTTCGACATAGAATCGACCCTGTAAAGTCTCCAGCCAGATTCGGCAGACCATTCACGTCTCCCACGCTTACCAGACTTTGAAACAGAACGAATCTTTATCTTACCCTTGAGGTTGTCCTCTTTGTCAGTAGATGCCACCATCCACGCACGGAGATATTGACGAATCTTGCCGTCGACAACTGAATAACCATAACAATACGGCTCGACAAATCTGGGACCTGGGAGCACACCGTCATCGTCTCGAGAATAGTAGAATTGCACGTAGTATCTTTGCCGTATAGCAGATTGTAGAACACTTCCGTTTATCTCTCCAATCCCCTCAAAGATCTTCAATTTCTTCATACCTGTCGAATATACATTTCGTTATTTACAAATGTTTCCGAAATACGGTCAGAACGAAACTCTAAATAACGAAACTCGTTCTGATGAATATCAAGAAACTATACGACAATATAGCCGACGGCAATCTTACAACAGGTATTGTCGATGATCTCTTATGGAAAGATGCAGAGAGGATCAAGACTGGGAAAGACAGACCACAAGACCTTGATTCACTGCTGGAGATGTACTCGAAGTGGTATCTTTCGAAGAAGTCACTGATCAGAATTGAAGATCCAACATTCCTCTCTTTTAAGATAATCATCGATTGGACATCACCACTTTTTAGGAACAACGACAAGCGTGTTCAAGTGAGGAAAGAGAAAATGGGAGGTGGTGAAAGTCTGTCGTATTACTTAGAATCGGTAAACCAGACTTGGAGAAAGGAAAAACTTCTGAGTTTCCAAGGAAAGATGCGAGAACTGATGACCACAAGATTCCATTACATGAAGTCAATGGATGGTCTTGGAAGTTTTTGGAAGATACAGCCAAAGACGGCATTCCTTCCTCAAGAGATAACTATCAACACGATAGAATCGATGGACATGTTCATATCTTCGATGGCAGATGACTATCTTCATGCAACGTACGACTATCAGAACATGAAGAATGTTGCACCGATCAATCTTCGAAGATTTGACATGATCGTTGTCATTCACGAAATCAGAAACATAAAGTCGCTTCTCAACAACTACTTCAATAATGATGAGAAGTACAAGAAGATTATGGAAGAACATGGTGGTGAATCCGAGAGATTTATCTCTGACCGAGATGGAATGGTCTTCTTAAATCCCTACCTCGGAACTCATGCCTACAAGTTCACAGATTGTGAGTTCGACTTTTCAGAAACTTTCTCCTATCTTTCCAGTGTCTCCAATGAAGGAGGTAAAGAAGTGTCTACAAAGTTCAAGATATCGCTTGGTCGTATGGACTTCAGATATCACGATCTTGACGTGTTCTCAGAATCGGCAAGAAAGAAGAGATTCCTCGAGGAAGTAGAACCACACGTTTATCAGAGATCAGAGAAACAATCCGAAATCTCGAGAGAGGTCAGAAGATTCACGACAGATGGTCAGAAAACATCCTCTTCGGGGATTGGTGACATCTTGAAGAAGGTAGCAATTGAAGAAGCTCGAAAGACTTCAGAAGCTGTTACAAGAGCGATTGATAACCAGATCAAGGGAACAGCATCACATGCAACAAAAGCTCTGAAAAAGAAACTCGATGAACTTGAGACCGAGTTTAGACCTTCGAATGTTGCAGGAAGATTTGCGAACAAACAAGCAAAGAAAGCAGGTGATTCTGCAAAGCGTGCAATCGATAAAGTAGACGCTGGCGCAGACACCGCAATTTCAAAGTTGAAAGCTTTTATGGGTGACACTGGAAGCGCAGGGAATGATTCCGAAGAAGGTGGACAGATCATTAAAAGCCATAACGATCAGTTCGGCACGTCAAAAGAAGAGACTGCAAAAGCTCTGAAATCGATAAAGGAGAACTCTGAATTCGAATTCCCAAGGAAGCAAGAGGATGACACTCGTGAACAGCTCCGTGAAATAATAACCGAGAACAAGTCGAAGTTTGAATATGTTCGATCTGTTCTTGAAGAATCGATGAGACAAAATGGATAACTACAAGGCACTTCATAGAAGAAAAACAAAGCTGAAGAATCTCGGATACGATTATCGAGGAAAGATCATGCAAAGATCGCTTTCTTCTATAATCTACCTTAATGAAAATGTTGAAGGATTCTTGAAGTATATCGAAGACATAATGACGCATCTGGTCTATTCCGTGAAATCTATCAAGAAGAGAGTGAACTTCCTTGTCGACAAAGATGAAGACTACATCAATTAAAGACATCATCGGTGAGGATCTTTTCAAGGAATATGAAAAGGTGATGAGAAGCACGGCAGAAGTCGACATGTGTAAGATACACTTCGACGAGATTCCTGCATGTCCTCTGGAAGGGTGTCACATGACGATACCTTCCGACATAAAGCCTGTGATTGACAAGTCGTTATTAGACGCTGTCGACAAACTCACAAAGCAAGAAGAACCACCATTTTCAATTGATGAATGTTTGTCTTCGATTAGTTCTACTATAAGTAACGTATCTACAAGAGTAGAGAAAGATAAAGGAACAATTCGAAGAATACTTGAACTTTCCAAAGATCTGTCTTTGATTTATGCTTGCTCTTTTATCCACGAGAAATCTTTAAAAGATAGATCGAAGATAACTGGTCTTGAAGCGGGTATCCCTTCGAGAGTTTATGATGTGATTAAAAATGCCCATCAAAAATCATCATCACCAATAGAGAGAGTTGAAGATCTCTCTCGAAAACTCAACTTTGAGAGTTTGGAGAAACTTCTCGAATCTCTTGATTATGCTCTTCGTATATTCAACAATTGTACAAACAGCAAGAGGAAGTACGATTCGAAGAATGCGATAAAGATCTTCGGGAAGAAGGATGGTAAAAAACTGAAGTCGAGAATCTTCCATCAGTCTTACGTAGAGCACTTCATAATAGACTTTTGTAACAAGTTCGTAGTTTTCGATACAGAACTCAAAGAGAAACAGATCGTGGATGATCTTCGAGCGGTGAAATGTGTAATACAGTCAATGATCGGTGATGAAGGTGTTAAAGATCAATCGAACATCAACACTAACACTAATCAAGATGCCGACATGTCTTTACGTGAAATCTCCAGAAATCCAAATGCTTATGATATCACAAAGCCTGCATATTGGAGAAAGTTCACGACTTTTCTGAACATTGTCTCCGTGATTCCGACATATTGGACAACTGGTATAATCCTTCCACCTTCCACACCTATCAAGCTTCCGATCATCCACAAGTTCATGGTGGTCATTCCTGCAGTCATAATTGGGAAGATCTTCGTGATATGGCTAACTATCAATGGTGTTGTGGTTTTCCCCACTATGCTTGAAATAGACCTTAATCGAAAAGTCTCCTCGACATGGAGGATTCTCTTCCGTGGAGGATCTGTGAAGATAAAGGACAATGGAGGATCGATTGTTATAAACACAAATCTAAAAACGGAGACGGAAAATGGAGGATCTGCAATAGTCGATGTTGATCCTTCCTCATTCCAATCCCTTGCTATCCAATCTGACGATTTCCCACCTTTTGAGAGAATGGGAATGAACAATTTACAATTCATAGCTTTCCTCAACGAGATGATGAGAAAGCAGACACCTTACATGGGCTTCCCATGATGAAAGGCGGTTATTTTCTATAAAGTAAAAGACGCATGCTTCAGAATCCTAATCCGAATAACACAAGAGGATACAAACAAGGCTACTATATTCCAACCAATAAGGACAAGTTTGTTGGTCATTTGAACAAAGAAGGTGTTCCATACAGATCATCTTTGGAACTCAAGTTCATGAGACTTATTGATGCGAATCCGAATGTAGAAAAGTGGACATATGAACATCCCGACACAAAGATCTCGTATTTCGATCCAATGATGCAAAAACAGAGGACTTATTACCCAGATTTTTGGATGCAGATGAGAGTGAAGGGAGAACTTAAAACGTTCCTCATAGAAGTAAAACCTTACTCTCAAACTCAGATTCCTAAGAGAAGTGCAAAGAAATCGAAATCGACATATAGCCGAGAACTACAGACAAATCTGAATGTAGAAGTAAAAAGAAGATCAGCAGAAAAATTCTGTGCAGAGAGAGGTTGGAAATATCTCTTCGTGACAGAGAAGTTCTTCAAATAAAGAATACCTCTTCTGATTACAGGAAGGTACTTTCCTTGAGCTTGGAGGTACTTGGAGGTACTTTCATCCCACCAACAATTCTCGAGTGCAAGGAAAGTACCTTCCTCGAGTTCGACAAATAAGAATAGCTTCAAAGGTTGATATAAAGACAACCCCGATATACAGAAAAGGCGATAACTCTCTAAATCGAGTTATCGCCTTTTCAACAACAAAAATGAATGATACTTACTGAGGGAGGAGCGTATTGTCATCACTTTATGAGAATTTCCGACTTTACTACAGATTTTTAACACGTAGACTAAACGATAATGAGGATTCATTGCTGAATATCTGTAAATCAGAAACTATGATTGATAACCGTTTAGATGACTGCAGATAGTGCCGACAGGAGCACGAAGCCATTAACCTTAGATTTCCAATGCAGGAAATCTGCTATCTAAACGGATGTTTTCTTAATGTTTTCGTCGAAATCTTTACTACAGACGGTCTATGAGCCAATTATGAATAGTTCTGTTTGCTGTATGTCTGTAAATCTCGACATTGATGGTTTTAAAGAACGCTTTTGTTATGATGACTTATCAGTAGGCTACGTAATTAATAGGAGCAATTGCGATATCTTCTTGCTGTGAGCCTAAAACATCATCATTTTTGAGGAGAGAGTGGGATTCGAACCCACGGATCGTTTCCGACCTTCAGTTTTCAAGACTGATGCGATAGACCGCTCTGCCATCTCTCCAACGAGTTTTTTACTTGCCCAGAGAGGTTGGTGGAGCATCACTATAAATCCTAAACGCCCTCTCAATCTACTCAACAGCCGTATCATCATCATGGTTCAAACCACTAGGGATTTTAGCTTCTCCGATGAGGGCTTTGTCACTCTGTATAAGAGACTTTTCTGATAATCTAACACGCTATCAAGGTTGTTCTTTACCTATCGACCTATAGTCCCATTAATCAAAGACCAAGTCGAGTGATAGAGTTGTTGTTCAATATTGCGATATCTCCAAGAAAGTCCCAACTCTATAAAAGATTCCATGAAGATAGCTGTTGTATATCGTTTCAAACAGCCCTCGAAGTCGCTTTTTTCTTTTTATTTTTGTAGAGGTGGTAAGAATCGAACTTACGAAGCCTTTTAAGACGAGTGATTTACAGTCACTTGCAATTGCCACTATGCGACACCTCTGTTCCTTTTTATTTTTGCGAAGAGAAGAGGGGTCGAACCTCTCTGATCTTTATGGTTAGATCACAAGACCTTTTCTTGATCTCTTCATTTATCTTATTATTTGATCTTCCTATAGGTTTCTTTTAGTAGAGATCTTCCGAGTAAAGAACCGTCTTTTCATCGTCGACCTCTATTTGGCCAGATTCCTTGGCTATCTTACAAGCTTCAAGTCTATCAACAAATATCACTTTAGAAGTGTAGAAGCCTTATCGTATGTGAAAATCTGTGATTTATTCAGTTCTCACTTCTTGTTTCAACCTGTCATTACTTTTTAGGAACACGAGGTTCGGTCATCCATAAGAGGGCAGTCCGCAAGCGTAAATTCGGTGCTACGAACACCTATCCATCTTTCTATATCTTAACCAGTTTGAAGTTTTCTTTGTCCTTCAATGAGGATGTTCTTTGAAGCATTTATGTCTCTGTCGTGATGTTCACCACATTCGGGACAAGTCCAAAATCTATCGCCGAGTTTCAAATCTTTCTTCTTGTAGCCACAACACGAACAAGTCTTTGAACTTGGATAGAACCTATCTACGAGAATGACTTGCTTACCATTCACAACAGCTTTGTCTTGCAATATCGATTTGAACCGATAAAATCCAGACTCTTGGATAGCATTCGCAAGATAACGATTTCCAAGCATCCCTTGAACATTCAAGTCTTCCATGAACACCATGTCGTAGGATTTCAATATCTCGTTCACGACTTGATGGATGTAGTTCTCTTTCTTGTTCGTTATATTCGCAATCACTTTCGCAAGTCTGATTCTCTGTTTGTTACTATTGTTTGAACCTTTGATCTTTCTGGATAATTGACGATGAAGTTTGATTATCTTCTTTTCTTCTTTTTTGAAGAAGTGTTTGTTTTCAAACACAAATCCATCGGAGGTTATAACGAAATCTTTCACACCAAGATCGATACCAACTTGCTTATTAGTCTTTTCGAATCTAGCACATTCCGCTTCGGGAATATCAATAAGAATTGATAAGAAGAAATTCCCACTCTTGGTTTTCGAGAGAGTTACACTTCTTATGCTGTCTTTGTATTTCTGTAAGCGTTTGTGATATAAGTCAGAACAACGAAATCTGAGGTTCTTAAGGGAAGTGATTAAAGTTATGTGCTTTGTTTCGAAAGTGTTCCTCTTTGAAATAGCATTACGAGGAAACAATGCTGATTGTTTGTCCTTCTTTGATTTAAACTTTGGAAAGCCTTTATGATGATTGAAGAAGTTTTGATAAGCACCGACCATCTGTTTGATTGCTTGGTTCATCACCTTTGTGTTCTGTTCTCTCAACCAAGCATATTGTTCATCCTTCAACAATGTCCCATGGAAATATTTCGATAGATCGTTTTCGCTTAGGCTTGTCTTATCAGTTTCATAAGCAGTCTTTCTTCTATCAAGCATGTGGTTATAGACAAAACGATAAGCACCAAGAACCTTGTTAAGTTCTTGTTCCTGCGCTTTGTTTGGATATAACCTTATTTTAATTGCTCTAAACATACTTATGATTGATTATCCATTACAGATCTTTTTCTTCTGCTAATACCCTATCGAATTCCAGTCTCAGACAGCGAAGATAGCCGTGCATGTATTCATACTTAGTCTGCTGGAAGAACTTCTCATCTGGTGGCAACTTCTCAAACTCTAAAGATTGGATGAAATCGAGTTGCTTCAAAGTGACTTCTTTGAACCTTTCATAGCTCTTTAAAGCTTTCCGTCTCCTCTGTTCAAATTCTTCAAACATAACCTATTAATCATTAGAGATTTTTGTAACAGCACCGAACTTCTTCAACTTTTCTGCAAGATCAAGGACATCTTGATCGTTCTCTGATTCATATAGAACTGGTTCATTTTGTCGAACAAGTTCCATAGCATAACTCAAAGAAATCTTTCGTTGATCCATCAAGCACTTTATGACTTGAAGAGGTGCTTGACCTTTGTCTACGAGAATCAGTTTGTACATCTGTTGTTATCTAAAATCAACATCGGTGTTCCAAGTAGGGCTTGAACCTACGACCTACTGATTATGAGTCAGTTGCTCTTACCGACTGAGCTATTGGAACATTTTCATCTTTCTCTTTTCTTATTGATGGATCTTTTAGAACGTTTTACTGTATCCAAAAACATCCGAAAGATCTCTCAATGAATCGTTAGAAAGTATCTCATGGACATTGTTGTAAACAGTACCAAGAAGGTTAGAACCTCTCCATTTCGATTTATCAAGAATCCTCATATCCGTTTCTGAAAGTCCACATCCCCAGATTTTGTCATAAGGACTAGCTTCTACAAATTCATAACCTTCATCGATCAGTTTCATGTAGTGACCTCTGATTGTCTTTGAAGACCTTAGTTTCATAAGAACCACAAAGAGCATCACATCGTACCTCACTGACGACCACTTTCCGTCATTGTAGTTTCGAACAAGTCTTCCAAGCTCTTTACAAAATCGTGGATTATCCGAGTTTTTGAGGATTTCGCTTGCGATATCTTCGTCTCCAAAGTACTTTGCTTTTAAGAACATGAATAGCGATTCACCGCAATGGAAAACAAGACCATTATAATCGATCTCGGACTTATAGAAGTTGCTAAAAATATCCGAACCAGTGAAAAAAGTCACCAATTTGTAATCTTCGAAGATCTGCATCATGTCTCTTGTTCTTTTTTTGTGATTCCAGTGGGGATCGAACCCACAACCCCTGCATTAAAAGTGCAGTGCTCTACCTGTTGAGCTATGAAATCAAACCAACCTTAAACAATCTCTTCTGAATGATTGCTTCGGTGTTCTTATTGTGAATGTCAAGATGTTAGTTTCAATAATGATTTTGAAGGATTGTTAACAACTATTGAGAATATCAACAGTTACTCATGCCAAAACGACAACCCCCGATGAGTTGATTTTTTGATAAAAAAATCAACTCATCGGGGGTTGTCGTTTTGGAGATTGTTGTTTAGGGGGGATGAAGATTGAAGATTGAAGATTGGTTTCCACATATTGAAGAAATGTGTCATAGTGTATTATCAACTGATACGCTTTAAAGAGAGGTACTTTCCTTGCACTCGAAGAGGTTCAAGAATATGAAAATAGCGGAGAATAGATCAGAGCGCAAGGAGAGTACCAAGGAAAGCCAAGGAGAGTATTTTCTGATTATTATGACCTCCTCGGCTCACATGAGGATATTGGCTCTGAACACTTTTGAGGTTTATACTTCGATTTACATCATTGTGAAAGGACTATGGACGATCATCAAAGGACTATTGAAAGATTAATGAAAGAAAATGGCTAAAAATGGTCGAATTAAAGGAAGGTACTTTCCTTGTCCTCGAAGATATCTGAGAATATGAGAAAATAGCGGAGACCATACTCGAGTTCAAGGAAAGTACCAAGGAAAGCCAAGGAGACATATTTTCGAGGGTTATGATCTCTGTGGCTAATGAGGGGATATCTTGGAAAGAGAATATCAGTTTGAAGATGTTAAAAGATGTTAATCTGTTCGGGGGATTTAGTGAAGGTCTTTTTTAAAGTTTTACACATGCGTTTTTTAAAGTTTTACGTACATGCGCTTTTTTTGGAGTTTCACGCATGCGTTTTTTTAAAGTTTCGCAACACGCACCTGGTACTTTTGGTTTAAACTGGAAATTTAAAAACATGCGCACGACATGTTTCTGCGCTCAATGTATGGTTTGGGGCAGCCTGGCTTGGCACTATCGTGCCAAGGCTGACCCCAAACCAGTTGTAAATACTTTGTATTTACGATAAAACTGGAAAAAAATACCGCATGCGTATACGGGTATACACGGGAATTCGCGCGTTTTTCAAAGTTTCATGTATACGCACGGTTTGTCGGCAAATTCCGAGGATGATCTGATTATTAGTCTGATGAATCCTCCAATTTCCAACTTTCCATTCAAAATCAGTTAACAATTCTTAACAATTCTCAATTCTTTGAATGATTATCTTTCAATTTCAATCTCTCTTTGAATAATCGTTCATTGTCTTTCCAAGAATCATTGTCTTTCCAAGAATCGTAGTCTTTCCAAGAATCATAAATATCTCGGGAATCAACAGTCTTCTTCTTCGATTGTTCTGGTCTATTCTGGGATTCAAAAAGAGACTGATTTTGATTTTCAACTTTCCATTTCCACAATAAAACCATTTAACGATCATCTTTTGTCTTCAAAACGATTATCATTAAAGGGGCGGAGATCTATGATTTAGACAAAAAGTCATCTTCTATTAATCAATCTTTTCAATCTTTAGAGAAATTCTCAAAGAAGTGATGATCTTTCAAATAATCAGTCATTGTCTTTGATAATCCTTCAAAGTCTTCCCATAGTCTTCTGATAGTCTTCGACAATAATCATTGTCTTCCGACAGAAACCCACCATCCTCGAGAATACCTCTTCTGATTACAGGAAGATGCTTTCCTTGCACTCTGATCCATTTTCCGCTATTTCTACCCCACCGAATGTCTTCGAGGACAAGGAAAGTACCTTCCTTTAATTCGATAATCACCAGCCATTTTCTGGTAGACTATCTTCATAACCATTCAAAGAATCAGTTGTAAAGATGATCATCATTGTCTTTCAATAGTCCTTTCCATAATCAGCCATTGTCCTTGATTGTTTTCCATAGTCAGTCATTGTCTTCTCATAGTCTTTGATTATGGTCGATTGTCTTTGATTATTGTGGATTGTCTTCTCATAGTCTTTCAATAATCCTTGGAAAATGGTTGATAATCATCCATTGTCTCCCGACAGAAACCCATAATCCTCGAGAATATGTCTTCTGATTACAGGAAGGTACTTTCCTTGAACTCGAGTATAGTTTCCGCTATTTTCATATTCTCGGGCTATTTCGAGTGCAAGGAAAGTACCTCGTCTTAATTAACAAGTCAGAACTATTGTCTAAACGATTGTCTCTTTATAGTCTTTGGTGATTGTTGATTGTCTTCCATAGTCTTCCATAGTCTTCCATAGTCTTCTGATAATCGTTCATAGTCTTCCATAGTCTTCTGATAATCGTTCATAATCCTTGGAAATGGTCTATTGTCTTCGGACGATGATCCATAGTCCCAGAGGATACCTCTCCTTGGCTTTCCTTGGTATTTTCCTTGCACTCTGATACACTTTCCGCTATTTTCATATTCTCGGGCTATTTCGAGGACAAGGAAAGTACCTTCCTTTAATGTGATAGTTTAATAACACATTTCCAGCCAATTTCAGAATGTGACTGAAAAGTCAATGTCTAAACACAGATTTGGGGAGAAGTTTCCATCATCTTCTCCCCAAATCTTTTCTAATTTATAAGTCTTTTCTTTTTAATGAATAGTCCTTCTTTTAAGGAAACTTTCGTTGATTTCTCTGAAAAGTGATCTTGACTTTTTATCAAGATTCAGAGGATCACGACAATCGTCGATTATGAAGAACTTCGAAGGTGTCTTTACCATCTGCTTCGACATGATGTAAGAATGATAAATCTCATCAACTTCTTGATTTGTAACACGAATCTGCCGAATTGCGTACTTACCAGTAATCAGTGCGACTTGTCCATCAATCTCCAAAGTGGAAGATCTTTCTCTATAAAGAAGTTTCATCACCTTCTCCATTGGTTCTGTATGATTAAGCAAACTCTTGAGAATTGTTGAATCATCGTTGTCATTTACAGAGTAGACATTGAACCTCATAAAGTGATGTTCATTGTTGATTCCTATGACAACACAATAGAACTTTCTCTTCTCGAGATTAATGTTCAAAGAGAATGAATATTCGCCACTGACGACGATCTGTTTTGTAGAAACGGAAATTGAGAATGGTTTCCCATCAACCTCGATCACTTTTGAAAGACTGTCGTCGAGAAGTTCTATCCAGAACATGAATGACAACCCTCCCTTTGAATGGACTCTTGGGAGGTACTTGATAGCTGTTTCACCTGCCTTCCCTACTGACATGTCGTAGATGAACTTCCCAAGTGAATTGCCGTTGTTGTCATAGTCACATCTTTCAGATTTTACAAGACTTGGATCAAACTCTGAGTGCAAGAGATCATCAATGCCGACATTGTCCAGATTTTGCTTCGTGTTCTGTATGTCTTCCATTTCATCCAATTGATCATCTGAATAATCGTCAATTTTCACGTTTTCTTTTAAAAACTCGAGATCATCATCCCTTTTGTCGACATTCGTCATGTCCTCATACTTCTTGATTGTGCAGACATAGAAGCTTCCATGTTCACCTATCCCATGATTGAGATAAACGTCTTGGATCATGTACATTCTGCGGATTTCCGAGAAGTAAAGATAATCCATTCTTCTTGGTTCTTCTCGGACACCAAACACTTCTTCGAAATAGGTCTTCTCAAAGTAAACTTCCAGTTTTTCAAACTCGATCCCCCATTGTGAGAACTCATGCTTAGGTTCTGGGATCTGATTGTCCTTCAAGACAACTTTGAGAATCTTCATGTCGACGACATTCTGCAATGAATATTCTCTTAAGAATTCATCTTTGGATTTCAAATCTGGATTTGTGTGCCAATACTTGACACTTACCGCTGAATGCTGTTGGATGAAATAGTTCATGTCGATCTCCAGTTTCTGAAGATTTCTCGACATGAGTGAGTAATCAGTAAGTGAATCCACACCAGATAGCAGGAACGATTCTCCTTGATCTATGAAAGTGGTCTGTGGAGATTTGTACTTGATGAGTGGTTTATCGATCTCTATCTTTGATCCCAAGAAGTTCTCTACAAGGACATATCTGACTTTGATATGTTTTCCACGGATTCCAACAAGAGAATCTCTGTTATACGCTTTCCATATGTCCCAATTTTTCCCATCGGAAGATGTCGAAAAATCTCGGAGAAGAAGTGAAGATGAGTTCTCACCTTCCACTTTCTCCATGACATATTCGATCTCCATTGGTGATTTCTCTATGTCGAATATAGCAACAGAACCTACGGTCTCCAATTTTTTCATACTTTTTTCGAGAAATGTTTAATTGTTTATCTGCTATAAGAGAGTGCAGATGGTGCATAAAGCACAAAGATTTACAATAAACAACGATTAGGTAAAAATGAAGATTCTCATAATTGGTGACGTTCACGAAAGCGACTTTTGGATTGAACATGTTCAAAAAAACAAAGACAGTGTGGAGAAGATCGTTTTCATGGGAGACTATTTCGATTCATTCAAGAAAGTCTCTGCGCAGGTGGCTTTCGAGAACTTTAAGAAGATCCTCTCGCTCCGTGAATCTCTTGGAAAGGAGAAAGTTATAATGCTTATCGGAAACCATGACTTCCATTATACAAAGTTCTGTATGGGAAGATATAGCGGATTTTCAACCACGACTTTTGTCCTTGTAGGGAGCTTCCTTGATGAACTGGTTGATAATGGAACTTTGGTTCTCTCCTATGAATCTGACGGTTATCTTTTCTCTCATGCTGGGGTCTCCGAGACTTGGTTTAAGGAGATGATTGGTGAAGATTCAAGTGTCGAAGATATCAACCCATTGTTCAAGCAATCTCCAAGAATCGTCGAATTCCGAAATGATGAACGAACCACGTCGCAATATGGCGACAACGAGCATCAGTCTCCGATTTGGATTCGACCAAATGCTCTCTCAGAGAATCCTTACGGAGATTATCACCAAATAGTTGGTCATACTGCTTTCGATTTCTCGAATATCGATTCTAATCGTGTGACTATGGACAATGGTAAGAACCTCTATTTCACAGATTCTAATCAACACGAAGCATTCATCTTGGATACCGAGACTGGAGAGTGTGAAATCCTAAGATAAAACAATAATCCGAACACAGATTGGGCGTAACAACTTTCTATTTTTGTTGTTACGCCCAATCTTTATTTTTAATCGATAAACTCGTAATTGTCGGGATTGTTCACAATGTAGCAACCTACATCAATATAGAAAAACTCACCACCACTTTTTATAACGTTTGATTCTCGAACATCATCAATCAAGTAATAACCATCAAAGTAGATGTTTCGAGAATAACCAGTTTCTTTGTTTTTACATGGTCTAAAACCTCTCTTGCGAAGATCTCTTCTTATCTCTTCTTCTGTAGCATCAACACCTTCGATGAACTTCTGAGTGGTCATAAAGTAACTGCTGTCGTTCTCGATTATGCAGAAAGCTATCGGTGTTATCTTACTCTCTGGGAAAACTTGATTATAAGTTTTAAGAGATCTGCACCAGAAGTCAGCGTTGACCTCATAGTCGCAAGATACACCAAGAAGTCTTGTGGATGTGCTTTTGACAACCTTGTCTCCGTCGATATGCTTCCAAACGAAACTTTCACCACCTGTGTTTAATGGTTGCATAATGTCACCATCAATAACACTTGCTAGTATTTCGTCATAGATATCAACATCGTAGCCACAATCAATAACCCTTGTGAAATCTGATCTCCAACTTTCAAAGATTGGTTTTATTAGGTGGTTCATGATGATTTTTCCGTTTCTTTATGTAAAATAAAGAAACGTTTCCGTCGGGCAAATATACCACCTTAAATAAGCAAAATATCTAAAAGAAAGACGAATTAAAATATGAGTAACAATACAAGAGATTATCACTTCTCCAAGAGTAGAGTGAATAATTCGCTGGATGAACCATTGTTCCTTACGAAGTTCTCTGCAAACATCATACTTCCAGACATTCTTAAAGAAAAGTACGGTACAGCAGAACTTCTCCATGAACAGATGCTGAAAATTGGTGGTCTTGATCTCGATAAGGTACCAGGTACTGTCACACAGAAGTTCCGCTATAACGATAGATCGTTCATTGGTACTATTCTTGATACTAAGGTCGAACTATCGTTTGACTTTGAAGTAAACGTCGATTCCGAAACGAACGTTCCTTATCCTTACAACCTCCTGCAGGATTGGCTTCGTCTATGCTATGACCCTAACACTGGCTTCCAATCTCTCAAGAAAGACTATGCAGGGAAATGTACGATAGATGTCACTGACAAGATCGGCAGACTTATCAGACACGTCGACGTTGGTATCATGTTCCCAAAGTCAAATCTACCTGCATGGGAACTGAACAACACACAGGAAGCGATCTATAAGATCACTGGTTTTAAGTTCCAGTGTGAAAATGTGAAATCATACAGAGCAGAGGACATCTAAAAAAAACGTTCCAGCTTTCATAACCAACATTTATCAGATTGGGCTGTCGGGGAGAAATCTCGGCAGCCCAATCCATATAAGAGAGGTGAAACAAAACCAACTCTCCCACATATGAAAGTCTTAGAACTTATGCAGAATCTGAATAACGAGGTGATCACTCTTTTTCACGATTCTATAAACTCTTCGTTGACATCTTCAAACATCTCTTTCGATGATTTCCATGTGTCGGTGTCTCTACACGAAGGTAAATCCATTCATGTCGATTGTAATATCCGTCAAGCAGGTGTAAAAAAGACCTACACGATCTGCACTATGACAGATGGCATTCTCTATGCTCTTTGCGACACATCAGTCTACGGCAAGTACCACGATGAAAATCAAAGCGTTATGGAAACAATAGACGAATCTGCTACTGTTGAGGATGTTGTGCAGAGGTTTGTGAAGTATATCACACATAACAATCAATAGACGGTTTTCTGATAAGCTACACCGTGCCGTGATGATGGGTTCTTTTTGCCACATCATCACGGCACGATTTATAAGAAGGATAGGAAATTAAAGTGATGATGGAAAATCTGACAACGAATCTGACGACAGTAGACACCAACAGATTAAAAAGGTATCTTCTACTGATTGGTGACTTACACTTTGGTCGTGCTTCTAATGATCAATCAGAACTCGACGAAAGCGTGAGATATTTTCACGAGTTTTTGTTCCCACTTCTCGAGAGAATGAACGAGAAGTGTGATGGAAACGTGTCAATCATTCAGATGGGTGATGTCTTTGACAATAAGTCATCTGTTGGAACACTTACTGGGAACAACGTCATTGATATCTTCCTAAGACTTGCGTCAAAGAACGACGTTTATGTTCTTGTTGGAAACCACGACACTGTTTATAAGGACATCCGTCATATCAACAACAACAAATCGATCTCCTTGATCCCAAGAGTGAATGTCATCCCGAACATCACAAAGATCCTCACAGAATCTGGGACACCTGCTTTCCTTCTTCCTAACTATGGGAATAAGGAACTGTTCAAGAAGGCAGTTGATCTTTGTGAAGATTCTTCTTACATCTTTGGTCATGACGAGATCTCTGGCTTCCATTATGAAGGTAAGGAGGTCTCCGAGATTCACTCTTTACCAATGTCAGAGTTTGAGCGGTTCAAGCATGTCTTCATGGGACACATCCATAAACCACAAGAGAGTGCAAATATCACCTATGTTGGAAGTGCTTATCATACAAGACTGAACGAATGGAGAAATGTTCCACAAATCGTAATTCTTGACACCGAGACTGGGAAGATTCAGAAGATCGAGAACAAGGTATCTTCGAGATACGTGAAAATAGACCTCTTCAAGTTCCTCGACATGAGGAGATCTGAAGCCTTGGAATTCGTCCGAGGGAACAAGGTCGTTATCCAATGCCCTAACGACACCATTATGCGATTCCAGACACCAAAGATCACCCAGTCAGTTGAAGGTTATAAGAAGATCGACTACAAACAGGTGTTCGATAAAAATCAAAGGATTGGTGATGGTGGTGAAAATGTTGACTTGGATGAAGATGATAACCTCAAAGACATCTCGAACGTGGAACTGTCATCCGACATCTTCAGTTACATCAACGACTATCTTCAGAGCATCGATTCAGTTGTCATCCAAGGAACGCTGATTCCCTTGTCTGAAAAAGCAAAGCTGAAGATTTCGGAATCACTCAAGAAGATCTATGATTCCGTCTCTGAAAAGTCAAAGCCAGAAGATCAAGAATAAGCAATGAAAATTAAAAAGATAGAGTTTCAGAACATCTTCTCGTTTGGTAATAAGAAGATGTTCGTCGATTATGACAATCTTGGTGATGGTTCTCTCAACATGATCCTTGGGAAGAATGGTTGTGGGAAGTCATCTTTTATCAAGCTCCATAAGTTAGCTCTTTATTTCGATGCCGATGGTGTCACAATGGACAGTATCGCAAACGACATAAACGGCAACGGATTCCTCTCGATCGATATCGAATCGAGAGGAAACGACTGGAGGATCGAATCGGAATACACTCGTACAAAGCTGTCCACGATCCGTGTTTACAAGAACGGAATAGAGCAAGACTGGGGGAAGATTCCAGATACAAAGAAGATGATAAAGTCGGAGGTTGTTGACATTCCTTATCACATCTTCTCCAACATCCTCAGTCTCTCGGTCAATGACTTCAAGTCATTCCTGTCAATGTCTCCCAAAGATACGAGAAACATTCGTGATAGAATCTTCGGCTTCTATGTCTTGAATGACATGATGGAAAGTTTGAAACTTTCTCTGAAGTCTCAATCGGAAATCCATAAGACTAATCTTCTCTCGCTTCAATCTCTTGAAGAAACTCGTGATGATCTACGTGCAGAGATTGAAGAGCTTGAAGCAAATAGCGATTCTCGAGAGAAGATCGATTCACTTGAAGGAAAAATCAAGGAAAAGAAAGCGGAAATCAAGGAAGCCGACGAGACTATTTCTGACCTCGAGAACAAGCGTCATCGTCATCTCTCGTATGAGAATAAGAGGAAGAACGAGAAGCTCAAGGAAGATATGCGACGATTATCGGAAGAGATATTGAAGATGAACGAAGATAAAGATTCGCTCGAATCCGAATCTGAAGAATCAAAGAAGAAGCTTTCGGAGATATCTTCAAAGATCGCTTTACATTCTAAGCATAGAGAATATGCAAGGAAAGTGAAAGCAATGGAGGAAGCAGAAAAGTTGCAGGGAGAAATCGACACTTTGAAGTCGGAGATTTCCGAACATGAGGAGAGACTTTCCGAACTGATCTCCGAGAGATCTGTCTATCACGTAAAGCAAGACATCCGATCAAAGATTAATGAATCCGATCATCTTCGTGAAACGATCGATTCCCTTGTAAAGGAAAAGGAAGATCTTGAGAAAGATAAAGATGATGCTGTGCAGAAGCGTGATGACGCTCAAAAGACCGTCGACGATCTTTCTACGAAAATTGCAGATCTTCACGTTTCATACAAATCTATAAAGAGAAAGAAGGAAACTTATGAATCTGGCCATTGTGATCAATGTGGATCAGAATTCAAAGATCCTCAGTCTCTGTCGAAGATCAGTGAATTCGAGGATGAACTTGAGAATATCGAATCTCACATCTCAGAACTTGAAGAGAGCAAGAAAGAATACAGATCGATTGTTTCTGAGTATAACGAGAAGATCACGAACCTGACATCGAGAATAAGAAACACCGACACAGACATCGAAGATTCGAAGATTGGTGTTGAAGACATTGATAAGGAAATCTCCACACTTCTTCTTCAGAACGACCTTTCTCAAGAGGATATTCTCGGATCTTCGGAAAATGTCGACTATGACACACCGATCGATGAGTTGAAGTCGAAGATCTCTGAAAAGAAGTCTTTAAGAGATTCACAGATTTCTAAGATGAACTACATCATTGATCAAGTCTCCTCCGTTGAGGATTCTGATGCGGAAATCCCCGAAGAATCTGAAGAAGAACTCATAGGCGAAAAGTCTCATCTGGAATCTATGAGAGAGAAGTACAACGAGGACATTCGTCAGAAGATCGAGGAAATCTCTCATAAAACGCTCGCTGTGGAGAATGCGAAGATGAGACTGATCGATGGAGACTTCGAAGATTTCACAGAATCTGACCTTCTCCCAGATTCCGAGTTCTCTATGATTGATCAAAAGATCCGTGATTTTTCCAAGAAGATCAACACTTTGAAGTCAGAGATTTCGGAGATCAAGATCGAGATCTCCAAGATCAATGTTGCAGAAGAATCTCAGATCGAAGCGAAGAAGTCTGTGATAAAGAAGTATGATGACAAACTTGAGGAAACTCGAGAGAATATCAAGCGTTGCTACAAGTCTATCAGATTTTACAACGTCATGGAGAACATCATCTCCGACGATGGTGTGAAGTCTTACATTATCCGCAACGTAGTCCCTTACATCAACAAATCAGTCAACGACATCCTCTCCAATCTTGAGATACCTCTCGTTGTCAGATTCGATGACAACTTCAAGCCTTCGATTTACAGATTTGGGAAGCAGGTTTCAACATCATCAATCTCCACTGGACAGACAAAGATGATCGATTCTGCCATTATCTTCACTATCACGAAGTTCTTGATTTCGAAATGTGGTGGTATTAACATTGTGTTCTATGATGAAATCTTCTCGTCGCTCCACACATCAGCAGTTTCACAGATGATGGAAATCATTCATCGGGAACTCAAGGAGGAAATGAAACTTCACGTGTTCCTTGTCAATCACTCTTTCATTTCCTCGTCGTTCTTCGATAACATCTTTGAACTTGAGATGGTTGACCACTTCTCACGTCTCCAGATTCGATCTATTGATGAATACAACCAGAAGTAGAAGTTTTATTGTCCCAGATTCATTTGATGACCTTGAAGACGAATCTGGGACAATAAAACTCAAAGTCGGCTTTGATCTCGAGACTGCGGTTATAGAATCGAAGTCAATCGACAAAGAAATGACTATCGACTTCGAGAAAAGTGTGAGACAACAAGAGAATACCGAAAGTGTTATAAGAATAATAGAAACAAAGAAGAAGAATAACAGTCCACTTTGGTAAAGACCTATCAATGGAGAAAGAAATAAACCTTGAAGAATTCTCACATTCCGTAAGATATCTTCTCACAAACGGCATACTTCAAGACACCTCGGAAATCTACGAGTATTCTTGTGGTAGAAAGACAAAGGATATCTCGTCAATCTCCATGGCGATCTCATCATTCTCCAAGTCGATGGTTTCCATTGGTGATCTTTCGAAGATAAGCAACAAGTTCTACAATTATAGACAAAAGCTCATCACAAGAAAACAACTTATCCTTGATGATCAATCTTTCATTGTTGCAGAAATGGCAAAAATGAAAAAGAAGGAGATGATCTCGTATAAGGTAGGTAGCAATGAAGACGGAATCCGACCTTCGAATGATACAGAACGAAGGATGATTCTTGATGGAAATCTGAGCGATATGCAACTCGTTGTGGACACACTTGACAACCACATCCAGTTCATAACGGATTCCGTAAAGAACTTGACTGATATGATCTACGGCTTTACGTACGTCATCCAGTTTGAAGAATATCGTAAAAACTATTAACCAATCATCATTAATAAGCAACTTTTAACAACAAAACAAACAAATGAAGAAGTCTGGGTACACAAAAGCACGTGACGACTTTTACATGTGGTCGGGGAAGATGTTCTTCGATCTCCTATGTCTCGCCATCATCCTCTACCTCGTGTTCTATGCAGTTGATCGTGATCCTTCATCTTTGTACAGATTAAGATTCATCATCTCGGTAAGTGTCGTCGCAATGTTCTACGTTCATGCAATCACTTATAAGAACTTCCTCGACGCAAAGACTAAGTATGACTTCTACAAGTCTGTGATGAATGCCTACAAGTTCAATCTCGAGAACTATGAGGATGTGATCGAATGTATAAATCGACACGAATACAAGTCTCAAGAATACAAGGCGGACATTGAGAGTTTGATGAATGCAAAGGATGAAGAGACATTCTTTACTGTTGGTGAGAAGATCTACAAGAACATATCGGAAGGTGTTTATGTCGATGAGATCCAGTTCATCTATGAACTTCTCGAATCCACCTCTTATATCGTCAAGTACGTCGATGAAGATTTCTTAAAGAAGACTTTCTTAAAGGACAAACAATCTAAATAAACAGGTTCATAAATAACTGTTTATAGATCGTTGCGTATCTACAAAATATAAGAAAGTAGGTACGCAACGATCTGTTTGAAGACAATGAAAGCAATACTTTCACAAGACAAGATGTGGATCGATCTTCATTATGAAAATGAGGGTGAGATGCTACAAGCAAACGATTATTTCCATAGGAAAGTGAAAAACTACCATTTCATGAAGAAGAAGTTCAAAGGATGGAATGGTATCGTGGCGTACATCTACAAAGGGAAACGGATAAGATCAACGATGTGGTCGAAGCTCATCGAAATGTGTGAGAAATACCAGTTTCCTCTTGAGTTTGAGAACTTTGATGGTTTCATCCGTGAGGAGATCACCTATGAGTTTGTAGAAAAGTTCTGTAAGAAGCTTCTCTCTTGTCATCCAAAGATAAGACCATACGACTATCAGATTGACACTGTCTATAAAGCAATCAGGTCTCGTTTCAGTTGTGTAGAGGTCGCAACGAGTGGTGGTAAAACGTTGATCATGTACATGTACATGATGCTTCTGAGATACTTGAAAATCTCGAAGAACATCCTCATCATTGAACCAGACCCAGGTCTTGTCATTCAGTCTTATGATGAATGGCGAGATTATGCTTGTGGAAAATACAACCTCAATGTTGCAATGATCCATGGCGGTTCTAAGGACAAGCTCTCGGCAAACGATTTCCCACACGCAATAGGAAACTTTGCATCACTTATAAATCTTCCCGATGAGTTCTTTGAGAAGTTCGACACCATAATCTGTGACGAAGCGCACCGATCCGTAGCAACTACTATTAAGCAGATCATTGCAAAGTGTGGTGCAGTTGAAAACCTTCTTGGATGTTCGGGTTCATTCTACAAAGGAAAAGGTGATGCCGATGAGTTCACCGTTGAAGAGAACTTCGGACCAGTTGTGAGAGTCATCAAGAAGACTGATCTGATTAATAGAGGTGCAGCGACTAACATAACGATCAGAATGATAAACGTCAAGTTCTGTAGTAGACAAGAACTCATCCATTTAGCATCAGAAAAAGACTATATCGAAGATGGTGAGAAGTCGCTGAGATATGAACAACAGTTTATCCGTAATCATAAACGTCTTCTTGAATGGAAATGTCAGTTCATATGCTCCTTGAAAGGTAACACCCTTGTCTACTTTAATGACAAAAAAGGTGGTTATGGTAGAAAGATCTATGAAAGACTTCAAGAGATCTCCTTCCAAAGAGGACTTTCCAAGAAAGTGTTTTATATTGATGGCGACATTTCTGCCACGGAGAGAGAAGTGATTAAAGACTACATGAGAAACGATGCCACAGGTCAATCGATTCTCGTGGCAAACTATTCAGTTTTCTCCACTGGGCAGTCTATTAAAAACCTTGTGAATGTCGTCACTGGTGAAGCAATCAAGAGTGACATTCTTCTTAACCAGTCATCAGGTCGACTTTTGAGACTTTCAGATGGTAAGGAAATGTCATACTTTTACGATATAACAGAAGATACTACTGTAGTAAGGTCAAATCCGATGACTGGACAAAAGGAAACCAAGAAGTGTTTCATGCAGAATTGGTCAAAGTCGAGACTTGAATACTACAGATCTGAAGACTTGATCGTAGAATCCTACAATGTTGATATAACAAAGGAGGGTGCTATGGAAATCAAGGAATCAGAGACTATCTTTTAATTAATAGAAGAATGAAACAGAAAAAAACAATTTATCTCGTAGGTGCTGTAATACTTTTGTTTGTGATTACAGTGATCTGTGTAAAAAGCTGTAACGGAGGTGATTCATCAAAGTCGATGGGTGACACTGCCGTTATCGAATCCACAGTTGTCGATTCTCTACCACAAGATTCGTTGGAATCTGTGAAAGTTATCGAACAAGAGATCGAAGCTCCAGTAAAGGTCGATTCTTCAAAGTTCCCCGACTACGTTTATTCTTATGAATACATCGAAGTCTATGAGAAGTTCAAGCCACTTCTTTCCGCAATCGCACATGTTGAATCTCGTGGGATTCCAAACATGGTCTCCAAAAGTGGAAAATATCACGGTCTTCTTCAACAGTCAACTATTAATGTTGATGATTGTAACCAATCTACGAATTCTGCGTTCAAGTACGAAGATCGAAAGAATCCCAAGAAGGCGGTGCAGATGTTCCTCATAACTCAGAAGAAGTACAATAAGAAGATGTCTTACGAAATGGCTTGTAGAATCTGGTCACGTCACGATATCAGTGGGACAGATCCCGATGCTGGGAGATACTGGGAAAGAGTAAAACAAGAACTCGATAAGCACGACTATTCCCCACTTTGGGAGAACTAAAACGAAGATAAACTAAAAGAAAGGTGTCGGAGGTATCTACAAAAAGGTATCTCCGACACTCATTTTGAAAATATAAAGAAAAAACGAAACACATGGCGAAGAAGGTTGTAGAGAACATGCTGTGGTCTACAGAACGTGTAGAGAAGCTCATACAAGAGTTTAACGACAAGGGTGTACTTCCCAAGAAGAATCCGTTTTATAGTGGTGATGTTCGCTTGAGGAAACCACGTATCAACTTCTCATACACAGAGGACGAACTTCTTGAACTTGCAAAGGTTCAAGATTCTGTCTTGTACTTCTCAGAAAATCTGGCCAAGGTTAAAACTGATGATGGTATTAAACATATCAAACTGAGACCATATCAGACAAGAATCATTCAACAGCTTCAGTATTACAGACACAACGTTATCCTTGCTTCACGTCAGATTGGGAAAAGTAAAGGTTGGGGATCTGTCATAAATGGGCAACACGGAAACTTCAAGATTTCTGACCTCTTCCCTCAAACGTTTATCAACAGACTAAGATCAAAGCTTTACTCTGTGATCTATGGTTAACCGACTTCAAGGAAGGTACTTTCCTTGCGCTCTGAAAAGTTTGGTGTTGTTCTCATAGCTTGAAAGTATGCAGAGCGCAAGGAAAGTACCTCGTCTTTATTCGAAGACATACTTAAAAACCGATTGGGGTCATCTGACGTTGTTTCAGATGACCCCAATCGGTTTTTCTTATTTCTTAGTTTTCCTTTAAGGAGAAACTTTGCAAGTTGCACTAAGCACGGACTGTTCCATAGATTGAACGAGTGTTGATGCGCTTGGATCGATCGGTAGTTTAGTTCCTATTATCTGTGCAAGACCTTTAAGAAGTATCATCAGTGGTTCACCATTCACCATTTTGTAAGAAGGATTCGCACCTGCCATATATTCAGAACCATTGTCGTGAATCTTCTGTGAGTTCACTGTAACACTGTTCTCGGAGGAAATGTTGATCTGATTTTTGGAGACAATGTCGATATCGTCACCTCTTAGCTCGATGATTGATGAACCTCCACGATGCGTTATCACAATCGATCCATCTGGTTTGATGTTTACGTTCGATTCATTGTAATCGATCATCATACCTTTCTTTTTACTGTAGAAGATCTTCATCTTCTCATCAGTATCGAATAGAAGTGAATGGAAGTTCTCGGGGTCATTCTTGATCTCCTGCCGAAGTTCTTCATCTAACCATTCAATAGAAAAGTAACGAGGGTGATAAATGTCGTCTTTGAACACCACTCTTACAATGCTCCCCACCTTTGGTGCAGAATACGCACCTGCACCACTTTTGCTCCCAAATGAAAGCGAATCTATTGGATAAGCGTATGGAAGATCTTCATCTGGTATGCTTCCGAGATCTTTGGAATCGAATACACCAAAGACCCTAATCTTCACTCTGCCTGGGTCTTTGTCTGTTCCCTCAAGAGAGACGATTTCTCCAAGATGACTACATGACATCATCTCCTTGAGTTCTCCAAAAAGGTCTCTGTGGATTATTTCACTTCTATTAGACATTTTCCAGTTTGTATTGTATTTCTCTTATGTCTTGAGGTCTTACAACATCAAGACCATAATAGACTGCCTTTCTTTTGAATTCGTCTATCTTCTTTCTCACCTTTATGTTTGTCGATATCACAACTACAACGTTGTCTTGGAATCTCGAGAACTCGTTCGTCTCTGTCATCGAACCGTAATTCATCGATCGGATGCCATAGTTGAAGATTCTCGGGATTTCGTCTATAGCTCTTTTTGGAAGGTACATGTAGAAAATCGTCTCCGCACCTTCATCTTCATAGTTCGGATTCTTCTCGATCTTGTAGCCATTCGTGATAATCGTCTGATTACCATTATCACCACGGACTATTGCAGATGTTGACTTTTCGAGAATATGTTCCATAGAAATCTTCCCTTGGTAGTATCTCTCGACGATGTTCTTGACACCATAGTACTTCTTCTGTGGAACATCTTGAAGTCTCATTCCACCCTTGATAACTTTCAAGCACAATGCGAAAAGTTCACGCTGTTTTGAGCTTGTGGTGAATTGTCGCCCATCTATTCTTGCCGAAGACATAAAGAATCGTTATTAGTTGTTTTTAACACTTCCTTTATGATTCTTATCGTATAACGAATGACAATTTTTTAGTATAGTTTATGACAATGTCGATTATGCAAGTATCTCGTTCTTCGGTTTCCATGAAACTAACTTCAACCTCGGTATGGAACATGTCGTAATAAGTAGAATATTCTCTTATCTTCGTCATTATCTCACGTTCCAGAGATTTGTTGTCAATGTTCGTCTCATAAACGAGTCTTTCAAGATCAAGTGGCATTCCAAAAGATCCCATGACTTCATGGGGTGAAGTGTTGAGGATCATGACAATTTCTTGGATGTATTTGTTGATATTGTCATTTATGTCCATTTTTGTTGCACTTGGATCGATGTTGATATCTTTCATCTTTTTGTTTTATCTACAGCCTTTATTTAAAGATATACGTCGGGAAAAGATATCGTAAATAACGAAATCGCTGACGGAAGATGCTTTCTAATCCAGTTTTTAACAGATTTCACTTATACTTTTCGAGACAATTTCTCATTCCTTCTGTGAGGAAGAAGTTTCAGAGATGGTTTGATCGTCAGACACCAGTCTTTGATTCTATGATTGCATATGTCAACGATTCAATATACGGTGTTGACATCCCTCAAATGTCTACGCAAATAGTCGATCAGACATCCCGAGATGGATCAAAGAGGCATTATGCAGGTTCACTTTCTGCTACATCTTCAATTAAAAAGTCAATAACTGTTAGTTTTAAGATAAGAAACAACTTCTTCACTTACTTTCTCATGAGATCGATGTTTGTCGAGTTCATAGATCGTCGTGACAAGAACACCGACTTCATTCTTCCTCATATCACGCTCGACATTATCGACCAGTACGGTTATGTGATCTTCACTCAGAATTATCATGGTGTTGTCTTCGAGAGCATATCTTCGATCTCCTTGAAGAAAAATGAGAATGGATTCAGCTACAGAGAGTTCACCTGCACTTTCAGATACAACTCAATCGAAGAAGTCTCACCTCTCGAAGAAATGACCCCACTAAAACTTTCGTCTGAAAATGTCTATTAAAATCGCCAATAAGCCTTATTATGTGACATGTTCACAATCTTACACACTTGGTAAAAATCAACCTTATCAAGTGAACAAGTTTATAGATGGACGGAAATCGACAAAGATAGTCGAAAAGTTTAAAAGCAAGAAGGAAGCCGATAAGTATCGTGAAAAGTTCAACGACAAATGGATCGTGACTTTCTGTACGACAGATGGGGAAGAACTTGAAGATATCGAAGTTTTTCCGACAAAGCAAGAAGCAGAGAAGTTCTTCGGGGACAACATTCTCTCCAACAAGGAGCATATCAAGAATGAAGAGGATGAAGAAGATGATCGTCTGATTCACATGCTTGAAACATCCCTCATGGACGGTTATCTTCCGTCGACCATTCTTGGAGATGATGCTTCCGATGAGGAACGTGAAAGACTTCAGAGACTTCAAGAAGCGGAACTGGCAGATGGTGAGTATGACGAGAACACGACAATGGCACTCTCGAGAGCCAACGATCTCCTAAAATCTGTCGCTGAACTCTATCTTGATAAGGGAACGATCGAGAAACATAAGTTCATCCTTAACAAACTCGCATTTGAACAACAATCGATCTCTTCGATCACTCTCCAGATTGTCATCTCTAACAGACTTCTCAAGAAGATCTACAAAGAGATAGTGAAGAATCCTTCACCGAAGAATATCGATTCATTGGTGAAATTGCAGAAGATGATCCTTGATCTTTCGAAGTATCAGCGTGAATACATCGATTCTGTACAATCATCCTTCAAGAATCTGAAAAAGGACAGTGAAGAAGAGATCTTTGCACAAGATGAGGTGATGGATGTTGATGTGGTTGATGTTACCCACGACGATGGATCACTTTCGACGAACTCAAGAGCGGAACTTATAAAGAAGCTTGCCGAATTCCGCTCTGCTTCTTCTGATATGAAAATACCAAAGTCACCGAATACGAAACTCGTGACCGATGACCCACTCGTGGAAACGGAAGCCAAGATCTACGTTCCAAATGCTGATCCTTCTGATGGTGTGGATTCACTTACGGAAGCTGAAGATGATGGACTTTCGTCATCTCTCAATTATTAGTCATCACTGGTTGATATGAAGAAAAAACAAGTTAGAAAAACAACAAAGAATTCCCCTGCAAAATCTGTGAAAGATGGGAAGTCTATAATAAAAACTGGTGTTAACCCAAATGTGAAAAATGGGGAGAAATCATCAGATGATGGTTCTATAACCGCATCTGATCCAGATGCTCATATGATCGACGAGGTCACTGTATCTGCACCAGCAGGTCTCGAAAGAAATAGCCAGCTTGTCTATGCCGAGCATGATTCTGATGATGACAATGCAGAAGCTGATGAATATTTCACTGGTGGTGTCCAATCCAAAGGTGTTCCGTCAATCTTTAATGACTATTCAATAATGATTCATCCTCTTGCTTCTGGTGCACGTGACTTCCTCGATCGAAAAGGTGATCGAGGAATCTTTGGTCATAAGAAGAATGCTGGTGAACCTACAATTGAACAACTTCTTATCGATTTTAAGGTCAATAACAAGGAGGAAATCACTCAGATGCCTTACTACGCCAACGACTTCCTTTATTGTAAGTGGTATCGCATGCTTCCATTGAACAGACTTATCACACTTCGTCGTTATCCATATCCGACTTATGACAACCTTGAGTTTTCGGAAAGAAAGAACATAAGACCAGTTGCACAGGCAGTGACTTACTTTGGAGAACCGACAGAGAACAATCTGTCCGATATCTTGAAGATCAATGGTAAGATAAATTGGAAGGCAGTTTCTTCTCAGATATGGGATGCTCAAGCCCAGTCACAACCAGGTCTTGAAGAATCCGCAAAGGTCAACAAGATCGGTCAGCTTGGAAGACTTTCTGGAACTGGTCGTGTTGCAGGTGCTCTCAACGCAACATCAAAGACTGCCAATAATCTCACATCAACGGTGAATAACAACTACGTCGGTATTGGTAAGTACCTCTCTGCAATAACTGGTAAAGGTGACATCACAGGTCGTCAAAATGCTAGTATAAGTGCAGCTCGTGCATCGATGGACTTTAGTTACACGCACAAGGTCTACGGACCAGTCAACGTCGTCAAGGACACTATGACACGTGACACTGGTATTGGTGGCGAGTTCAAGTTCACTCTTGTCTTTGATTATCAGTTGAAATCTTACTCGAACATGAATCCAAAGCTCGTCATGTTAGACCTTATCAACAACCTCCTTGCTCTCACCTTCTTCCATGCGAAATGGTGGGGTGGTGCTAACCGATTTATGCCAGCTACTCAGAAGCAGTTCGGATTCCTCGGTGATGCAAGCAAGTTCTACAGTGGTGACTATGGTGGTTACTTTGGTAGCATTATGGATCAGTTCAAGAGCGCATTCAGCGTTGTGGGCGATGCTTTCAAACAGCTCATGGGTGGGATACTTTCTGGAGACCTCAACGCAATCAAAGGTGTTCTCGGTAAGGGCTTCGGTACGATTATGGACATGAGAAGTGCACAATCTCGTCCACAATCTGTGGCTGTCCATTCATTAGTAAGTGGCGCACCAGTTGGAGAATATCACATGGTCATTGGAAATCCTTACAATCCAATAGCTTCCGTGGGTAATCTCATAATGGAATCGTTTGAAATCACCTTCCCCGATGGAACTCTTGGGTTTGATGACTTCCCCGACACTTTGAGATTGCGTGTGAATATGAAAAAAGCACGTGCGCTTGATTCTGGGGATTGGCAGTCTATCCTTGCTCTTGGTTATGGTCGAACTTATGTTCCAGAAAAAGGAATCATTAACAAAGATGGGTCGAAGCCAGTTATCGACATGTCAAAGAGAAAGAAGACGAGAGCAAAGACAGCTCAAGAAGCAGGTATCGAATACTAACAACGGTCATCGATCTCCTAATATCAACACTAATAAGAGAGCCACATCTGGGACACTTCCAGATGTGGCTCTCTTGCTTTTCTTTATGTTTTCCGCTATGAAACTATTCTTGGACGATTTCAAGCGCAAGGAAAGTACCTTCCTTTAAGTCGTAATGTTCAAGACATCTATCACGTTTTCAACATCATTCTCTATTATGACGAAATAGAGCTTACGATTCGCATTTTTAAGAATCGTAACAGACGTGTTTTCTTCCATTATGAACATGTACTCACGAGCCGACAGCTCTTCACTCACCACGTTCTTCATATAGTGCTTCTGTCCATAGTCATCAACATAGACGAGGAAAGCACGATGATTGTTGTTCTGTGATTCTACAGATTTAAGGTTGATCTTGTACGTGGATCTAAAAGGTGTAACGTGGATGTCCTTCTTATCCGTTGTGATATCGGTAACGTTGACGTACTTTGTGATGTACTTCGTCTTTATGACATCGTTTGACACCTCACGTATGTTCTTATCGGAAGATCTGGCTATTTTCTGCACAACACGGATATTCTGGATTGGTGCTTGAAGTCTCACCAGTTTTCCTTGGAAGTTGTGAATGTCTCTTGTGCTTATTGATGCTTCAACACTCATACCATTCGCATTGTAAGCATTCATCAAGGTCATCTTGTAGTCAATACTTACCGAGATCACACCCTTGTTCTCTATCACAGGTCTGAACTTGAAGATCTTGTCAAAGTCTGTGTTCTGTACAGTCACCCACGTATCCTGCTCGACGAAAGAATTACCGATCTGTTCAACAACTCTTATCTCGTGTTGTACGAAGTAACTGTTCTTTGACATCGAGTTAAGTCTGTACATGAAGTCCTCGAAACTCATACCTTCAAAAGAGCCACAAAACTCTACACAAGTCTTGTCTTCTGAAAATCTCAGTTCTGCGCTTAACGATTTGTATTCGTTCCCAATTGGAAAAGAAGACCGATGCTTGTTGTATGTCCCGAATACCTTCTGTCCATTTTCTATACGAAGATTATGGACTTCATAAGTCTCGACATGAAGAACACCATCAATAACCATATCTTGACCGAACACTCTTCTCACCATTTCTTCATCTGTTCGAGAGTACTCAAGAATGTCATCAATGCTTATTATGTCGAACTCGATGTATCTGTCGAAGACTGATTCCGTGATTCTCTTGGGTGATCTTGCATACGAAACATCACCTATTCGTGGAGAGAAGATGACAATATCTGCCAAATTGAAAACTTTCTCGGTATCTCTGATGAAAAGGTTTATCCCAAGCCCTTCTATGTTCTGTAAGTTGTATCCACAAAGAAGATGAAGACGAACCTTGTTGTACTTCATCTTGTCATAGAATCTAAGGTCACATTTCTCATCTTTGAAGATGGTGTTCACATCTGATAGTTTCTGACCCTGCTCATCGACCGCCATTGTGTCATGACGATCAGTTATTAGGTGTACTTTGTCGATACTGTTTCCAGTTCCTCGCTCGTTATACAACGTACATGTGCCGTCATATTCCGAAGTTATTCTACGAAGTCGAACATCGGTATCGTGCATTTCTGTGGCACTTGCAACAAACTCTAAGAGAAGTTCTGTACTTATTCGTATGTATCGTGAATTCATTATTCTTTCGAGATTTCGTTATTTACCTATCCATAAAAATCAAAAGCCCCGACGAGATCGTTCTCGTCGGGGCTTTCTACTTAACCCGTAAACATTAATGAATTCTAATCCACAAAGATCTCGAACCCATGTTTCTTATAAAAGTCGAAGTGTCTGGTTTTCCCACATTGGGGGACAATGTTAAACGTTCGCTCAAGACTTCTCTTGTTATCTGGGAAAATACGATGATAGTCGTTATAGCTCATCTTGAACGCATATGAAACATCTTCAAAGATCTCTCGAACGGTTTCATTTGATCGAATCTTCTCGGTGAATTCTTCATATGTGCAGATCTGTCCCAGTGAGTTTTTCACACCACTTTCTGTGAACTTTATATTACCTTGTAAAACAAATTCTTCTTCCATTTCTTACGCAAATTATCGATGCTCTCATCTTTTTTATATCTTCTGCCATATCTTCAGCACTTCCGTAGATCCCACTAAGTGAATAAACCCAGATTCCTTCATCAGTTTTCTTGAAGTCAACATCTGCAGTCCCACAACCTGCTGAATAATAGTCTTCTATTGTCTTGCAAAGCTTTCTATTGCCTGCAGTCATTGTCTTTCCTGCAGAAAAATAGAACGAACAAATCTCTCTGGCGGATTCCAAGAGTTCTACGTTTTCCGCAACATAAACTGATGCGGTCTGCTTCTTGAAACCGATATGCTTAAGTTCATCAATGAATGGTTGGATTGGTTCATCCACAGTCACTTTCACACGACCATTTTCCACCTCTACTTTCGTTAAAGCTCCAAAAACTTCCATGTTATAAGAATAATAAAACCTTATGATTTACGTCTCGATAGACTTTTCTCTTAATAGCACTGGTGTGACGTTCTACAAAGATGGAGAATATCACTTTATGAGCTATATCAACTTTGATAAATCTTCGAAGAAAACCAAGGAAATCATAGACAAACTTTCGGAATCGTCCAATTTTTCCTTCTTTCCTTATTATCGCTCCCCAGTTGCGTCTCCGTCCGTAAGAGCAGATGGTCTTTATGGTTGGGAAAGAGAGCATATCGAAAACTGCATCTACTACGGAGAAGATCTCTGTCAGAAGATTTCCAGAATTCTCCTCGAGCTTTATGGTGAGTTTTCTCGAGAATCAGTGACCTGCATAATCGAAAATTACTCATATTCGTCACAATCATCTACCTTGATTCAAATGGTGGAAAACACGTTCTCTTTAAAGAGATCACTTATTGAACGTGTTTGTAATCTCGAGAACTTTTACATAATCCCTGCACCGAAAGTAAAAGCGTTTGTAGGTAAAGGTTCATTTGACAAATACGACATGCTCAAAGCATTTATATCGAATGGGCAAATGAATCCTTTCCATAAGTGTGTTTCTGAGAATGAAAATGACTTTATAAAAAAACGTATAAAGAAAGGGAAGGAATTCAACGAAGTCTTGTGTCCTGTGCAGGATATCATTGATTCGTACTGGATGTTAGAATACTTTTTAAAACAAGAAAATATTAATTAATCAGTAAATCAGTAAATGAGTACTACGAAGGTAATAAGCTTAGATGTGGTCGAAATGGCGAGCATCATTTCCGAACTCGAGTTCGTACAGAAGATTCCGTCGATTCATCTTGCTGTGTTCTCCAACAAGAATCTGCAGAAGCTACAAGAGATAATCTCCAATATCCGTAAAGGCTATGATGAAGCGATGCAGAATGTCGAGAAGCACGAAGAATACAAGGAGAAACTAAGAGAGGTGGCTATCGAGTATGGTCTTCTCGATGAAAATGGGAAATCGAAAGTCGTGGATGGAAAGCTCAACATTTCGGAAGATGATCTCCAGAAGTTCGAGGAAGACAAGAAGAAGGTTGATGAAGAGTTCTCGGAAACTGTAAAGAAGATCAAAGATATCAACGACGAGTATGAAGAAATCGTCACGTCAAAGATGAACGTTGAGGTAGATGTTGCAAGTATCCAGCATTTCCCCCAAGAAATCACTGGTGAAAGTATCAAGAACATTGTAATGTTTGATCTTATTGAATAATCATCAAGATCGTTCCAATCGTTTCGTAAACTGCTGATTTGGGGGATGTCTCGGGTTTCGGGACATCCCCCAAACCTTTTTAAATAAACGAAATTGATTACAAATGGATATTCAAATACTCAGAACATTAGTACAAGAGTTTGGTTTATCGATCGCTATTTCCGTTATATTCGTCACTATTGCTGTTAAATTCATAAAAAATACGATCGATCAGAACAACAAGCTCATGAAGATGATACTCGAAGATCATAGAAAAAAAGACCAGATCGAAGTATCAGAAAAACACAAAGAATCGATAAATCTAAGACTTGAGGTTAACAAGCGCATATCAAGACTTCTTGACGATTTCCGTAGAGATCACGAAGCAGATCGTGTTTATATCTTCGAGTACCACAATGGTGAATCGAACTTGAATGGTCTTGCTTTCGCAAAAATGTCAGAGACTTATGAATCTTCAAGACCTGGGTTTACGTCTCACAAGGTGGCTATGCAAGGCGTACCAACTGGGATGATGATAAGCCTTAATCAAGAGGTTCTGATCAATGAGCAGGTTTGTGTAAGATCAGTTTCCGATTTCCGTCGTGACAATCAAGATCAGTCTCTCTTGAATATCACCAAGTACGATACGAAGTCGTTGTATATAAAACTTATAAAGAACTCTAAAGATTATCCAATCGGCTTTATAGGTGTTGATTTCGTAAAGGAAGAAATGGCTGAAGAGACGGAACTTGACCTTATGGATGAACTTGAAGCACTTTCTTATAAGATTTCATCACTTCTTGAAATTGAAGACATGAAGAAATTAAACGAATAAAACCCAATGGACAACAAGGAAAAGATCGCTTATTACAGAAATCTGGCCATAGCACTTAGAACTATCGGTTTGCAGGTGACACAAGAAGATGCTGTGCTTATCTCGAACGTAGTAATGCTCATAAACGGCAACAATGATGCGAAGGTCTCCGATCTCTATGATGTTGCGGAAAAATCAAAGAAAGAAATAGAAGAAATACAAAAGATCGGCTAAAAATCAGACCAATCAATACTTATTGGGCGATATCTTCACCTCGGATTTTAGGAAGATACCGCCCAATAAGTGTTTAAAAATGCCAATCAGTTAATCAAAGAAGTCCATAAAGTCACCAGTTCTCTTTTCTTGTAGTTCTTGTAGGACATCCTTTACCAGTTCCTTTCCTTCATTTTTGATTGATTGGTGGTCGATCTTATAACCTGCTATCAGTTTCTGATCAGTGAACCCAAAGATTGATGCGATCGACACCTTACATTGACCACAAACGTATCTGAAGAAAAGTTCGTGTTCAAACATTGCTTCATCGGGGACTTTCACTGAGACATGAGCTACACAACTTGCTTTTGGATCTACACCAATGACAGTGAGCATGTTTGATATTGATGAATAGTCGTATTGAACGTCACTTATGCAGAACTTTTCGATCTGTTGATAAAAGTAAGATGATGCGATTGCCGTGAGATATGCTTCAGAATCGCCATTTATCGCCATTCTTAAGTTATAATTCGTTCCTCTGAAATCTCCTCCCATCAGATAAGAATTCCCCATAAAGCTGTTCTGACGGGTTTGACGGAATCTCATCACGGCATGAACATTCTTTGGGAAAGCAATCTGTCTCTTTAGTCTAAAAAGATCGGTGTTGAATGCGCTTGGGGAAACTATCAAATACTGATATTCGTGAGAATCATCATCGTGATCATAGAAATAAGACAGTGATTTGTCAATGATCTGGTTGATTCTCACCACACTCGGACTTGCAGGTATTACACCACCCTCTGTGAGTTCATCAGTTACGTGCTTTATAAACGCTTCTCTTGTCATTGCTTTTTCGTTTATGTACCTTCTGAAGAAATATGACAGATATGACAGAACGGACATGACAGACGTATGACACGAGTGACATGACACGAATGACAGACTATGACAACTTTGTCATGACAGTGATAATTTGGCACGATTTTTGTTATAATTATTATGAAAGACCTTCTGGTCAATCAATCAACAACAGAATCAACTCAACCCCAACTAAACATTAACAATCCGATCATGGCAACTCAGATCCTCAACCTCAAGCCCTGCTCTTCGCTTAACGTCAACAACTCATGCACTAAGCGTGGACAAATCCACTCAATCTACAACAATGGGGTCAAGTTCCTCGTAGATGAGAACGCAAACCACACCGACGAAGATGGCTACGTTCAGTTCATAGCTTGGTCAGATGACTTCATTTCGTTCAAGCCACGTCAGACAAACGAGATCTACAACGGTCATCAATCTGTAATGACAATCAAACAGATGGAATTCATCTGTAATACGCTCAACTCTATCGATGATGAAGGTGTGGAAATCATCGAAACATCGATCAACTTCGACGAAGATCATCGAAAGAATGAAGATGATCTCATCTACGCCCCTAACATGAAAATGTTCGTTCGTTATCTTCTTGATGGTGAACAGCACGATCGTGGTTTCATCAGCGCATATGACAACGATGAAGTCACCGTTGTAGAAGATGCTGATGATAATGACGATACTGAAGACAAACAAGAACAAGAAAAGATAACTCTTGTCAACGAGAAGGTATCTCGTAGTCGTCGTCAGAAGATGCTCAAGACCAACAGCATCAAGTATGGTCTCGCAAGTTATGAGTTCGTCGAAGAACTCTCAGAGTCCAAAGAGCCATGTCTCCAATTCCTCACCGAGAATGAATGGATCGTCTATAAGGCAATAGTAAGATCAATGGAACAGCAGTGCCGAGAAGTTATTCGTGCATCCGACGTTGTCCAAGGTGATCACGCTATCGCTGGGACTATTTCCACCCTAAATATGAAGGGGTTCGTTCGCTGTCGTGTTGGGGGTGATAAGCATGGGAAAGGATTCATATCTGCAGTGACACCTAAGAACTATAACGATTTTAATCTCAATAGATGACGAAATTTTTAGCTTCTCTGCTTCTCTACATCATAGAATCTTCAGAGAGGATTCTCAAGTTTAGAAATGTCTCCAAAGATGAAACTTTGGAGACATTTCTTGTCGAAGATAATCTTCGTGTTCTCTCTCATACATGCAAAAATGAGAAATCATCGTGCGTAAACAGCAGATTGCATCCAGATAACACAAGATCCATTCAGAAAGTTCATAGATGTCAGATGGAACACCTTTATGAACTCGAGTTTGAAGATGGGAGAAAGACTGTAGTCTCCAAAGATCACCCACTCATTATGGAAACGTATGGCGTGTTCACTCTTGAAAAGTTTGGGATATCTTCGTGCCTGTCTTTCCTCAGAAGGAAGATTGATGTTTCTCATAGGCACATTTATATCATAAACCTTGAAGGTGGTGCGTCGAAACTCATAAGTGTGGAAAGATCCTACTTCCCACAGATGACTTATGATGTCTCTGTGTCATGCGACCGTCTTTACTTCTCGGATGGACTTCTGAATCACAATTGTGTAACATCGGACACAAAGGTGGAAGTAAAGATCAAAGATGGAGAAAATCACGGATCTGTGTCAATCTTTGAACTTTTCTATAAGAATAAGAGAAACAAGACATTTCTCGATCGTCTGATATACTTCTTGTTCCGACAGAAACAGAAGTTTAAATAACGAAATATTCTCGAGAACATGTCTTATACACCTCTTCTTCCACTTCTGAAAAGGGGAACATTTATAACTTTTAAATCGTCTGGTGAAGATGTAAAGACGATTTCATCTGGAAATGATGCAAATGGGTTCAAGTTTTCAAAGTTTGCACTTCTCAATCTTCCACCTATCGTTGCATCTAAAACAAACACTTCTCCAAGGAACACACTTGATGCACGAAGAATAGAAGGTTTCTACACGTCGGATTATAGTCAGAAGACGCTCCTTATCCACGACCGTGCAAGAAAAATCCTCTCGGAATCTTTCCAAAACTACATCCTCAACATGGAAAGTATTCTCCTTGAATCAGACACCTATGATAGAGCAACTCTTCGAAATGCATCGGAGAGAATCTTCTTCAAGTGGCTCAAGGAAACTGGAGCGATCCGCTTTGAGGAACAGACCGAGGTATCACAGTTTAAAGCGGACAAGGACAAACGCTTCATTGAGGAAAAATCTGAGGTATACGACAAAGTTGTTCAATACATCGGTGATATTGACATTTCTGTAAGAGAGAATATTGTCGACGGTGATTCTTATTCAGAAGCTTATATCAACATTCCTTCTGATCACGGTTCTACCCCAGAGGTCATGTTCAGATCAATATCTGATAAGAATTACAATGAACAGACTGTAGTAAGACATCGTGCGCAATCAGAACTGATAAATGGTAGAAGTTCGAGAGATATCACCGACATGGGACTTTCTGTGGAAGCGGTTTATGATTGTGACACACAACCTGCAACTTTGACCTATTCTCAGAAGTGGATGCAGGAAAAGTCGACGCTTTATCCAAATGGTTACTATACCGATAAAGAATTCGGAAATGCAACGAACGTAGAAATCACGAGATCATACGCAGATGGTTCTGATCCAATGACTTGGACACGTTCATCACTTGATGGTATCTCGATCGATTTCGATATTTCTTCGTATAAACAGATCGAAGAATATAACAAGACACATTCTGATAGAATCTCCACGCTTGGCGACTTCAATACGAAATCTGGTGCACGAAGTTTCGATTTCAATTGCATCCTTGTCTATTATGACGTAGAAGACGCATCGGGGGAAACGGTGACTAATCTTTATGGTGTTCTGTTCCTTGGTGACATAGTTCCATATAACACGGAATCTGCCATTCTTTCGACAGTAAGAAAAATAAGACACGATAACGTCACATATCAGCAGGGGAACTCACTGTCATACAAACTGAACTTCAAGACCGATTTCCACTATGGTGATGCCGTTTCTCACCACTCTGTAAATGATGATTCTTCACGAATTATGGCGACAATGATGCAGATTATCGACAGATATAACGCACTCTCGTCCAAGTTTGATGAAGTGGTCGTGTTGAACAAGAAGCTCATAGAACATATTAAGAAAAACGATAGAAAACTCGAAGATGGAAAAATCAATGATTAGCCCAGTACCAGTAGAATATGCCTCGTTTGATGCAAAGATTCTAAATGTCACCTTGCAAAAGATCTACTCTTACATTCAAGATATGAGTAACAACGGTGAGGATGATGAGTTATCTGTCGACGCATATGAGTTTGAACAACTCGAAAAATCTCACCGACTTCTGTGGAATCTTTCGCAGGTCATGTCACAATTCTCAAATGAGGATAAGGTCAACGAACTCATAAAGGTTTGTGATAACCACATTTCAGATCTCAACACAATGCTTGAAACGGAGCAGTCCGTAGACGTTATCGAATCTATCAAGAAGAATAAGAAGTCTTGGGAAAGACAGAAATCTCACGTAGAAGCAGTGAAATCATTGTTCAAGTACTAACAACTTCTATTCATAAACACAATCTTTAATCTATGATTGATGACCTCAAGAGAACCTCTCTCTTGAGGTCATCGCTTATTTGTCCTACTTTCACCCCAAGAAATGTGTCAGAGCGCAAGGAAAGTACCTTCCTGTGATAAGGAAAGTACTCTTCTGTGATAAGAATCACACAGGACACTAAAAAGATAGATCACAAAACTTATGAACATTGACGACATTCTCTCCCTCGATCTTGATTCTCTCCGAGAATGGTTACGTGAGAGAAACGATGAATATCGATCGGGATTTCCTACTGTCTCTGATGATGACTATGACAAGGCGTACAATCATTATTCTCAAGTCACGTGTATAAGGCTGTTTGATGGTAGGGTTTCTCACGAACGTGTGGAAAACTCAATCCCAATGTATGGTCTCGAGAAAATCAAGACGATCGAGGAATTCCGAGAATGGGTTATTAAAAATGGGCTTCAGTCTCAGAAGTTCATCATCACGCCAAAGTATGATGGTGTGTCTTGTGGTGTGACAATGACAGAAGATGGGCAAGTTACTGCACTCGTGAAAGGTCGTGAGAATATGAGCTTCTCGATTTCTCACCATTTCTCACTTATAGAACCACTTTTCAAAGATGATGAAGAGATAGTCGGTGAACTCATCATTCCACAAAGCACATTCTCGGAGAAGTATTCATCAGAGTACAAGAATGTGAGAAACATGGTCGCAGGAAAGCTCAATCCACGAAGCAGATCATCGTCCGAACTTCGAGACTTTGTCTTTATGAAGTACACCAGTTATGCAGGTTCTTATAAGACAAAGCAGGAAATGATTGATAGGTTGAACACCATCAATAAGATACCAGTCAGATACATTCTTGTGGACTTCGAAGACATAACCGAAGAATTCCTATCAACAACTTATCAAGAGTTTATCCTTGAGTTTGAAATCGACGGTCTTGTTATCGATGTCAATGATCTCACGGTCGCAGAATCACTTGGTCGCAACTCTATCGGAAATCCAAAGTTCGCCGTTGCTTATAAAGGATCGTTTGGTGATACAAAGAAAGTGACTATCAGATCCTTGAATTGGTTCATTGGGAAAGATGGAACTTTCAACCCCACCATTTCGACAGATAAAGTTGTTATTGACGGTGCTATGTGTGGCAACAACATCTACGTTGATAATGCGAGTTATGTCCGTGATAATGGACTGAGATTGGGACAAGAGATCTTCATCAAGAGATCTGGGAAGGTGATTCCAAGAATCCACTCTATTCCCGAGAAAGAAAGATGGAAGTCATACGGAGAAATGGTCACAAAAGGTCACCTCTTCCGAGAATGTCCACATTGTTCAACACCGATTGTCCTTGATGATTCTCTCGTGGATGTTTATTGTCCAAATGAGAAATGCTCTGGGAGAAATCTTCAAGAGTTCATCTTCTTCTTCAAAGTGCTTGGTGTTGAAGGGATGTCTGATGTGACATATGAGAAGATCTTCAACAAGAGTTCTTCGTACACTGACGAAATAGTAAGAATCATCAGAGATCGTGCGAGTGTGTTCGCAGAGTTTGGAGATAAGCGATCTTCGAACATTGTCCGTTCGCTTGAGAAGTGCATATCCGAAGTCACCATTTCTCGTCTTATGCACGCATCGAACATGTTCCCAAGTCTTGGATCAGTCAAACTTCAATGGATCGTGGATGATTATTCGCTCACGTGGGAGAACCTGCAAGATTTCTGCCCAACACTTGAAGGTGTCCTTAAAATCAGTGGATTCGGTGACATTCAAGCAGGTATCTTTGTGGAAAACTATGAGAAGTTTATCGATTTCTATAAATCCTTGACGGAGATCCTCACTTTCAAGACAAAGGTGGAAACCACAGAATCTGAAATCTTCCGTGGGAGAGTTTTTTGCTTCACTGGTTTCAGAAACAAGGCGATGGAAGACATGATCAAGAAGAATGGTGGGGCAGTTTCCTCGTCATTTACGAAGTCGGTCACCGATCTTGTAATTAAGGAAAAGGGAAGTGGATCATCCAAGGAACAGAAAGCGATGAGCGCAGGTATCAACATTCACAGCGAATCAGAGTTTAGAGAACTGTTAGGAATGGAGACGATAATCGAAGAACAACAGAAGTCTCTGATAGATCCCTCAAAAGCACTCTTCTAAAACTTCCCTCCACACATATCGAGAGAGCCGACGAGATCTTTTTCTGTCGGCTCTCTCGGCATATTTGTAAATAACGAAATTCTCTCCGAAATATGTCTAAAAGATCATCAGCAATTGTTAGAACAAACCCATTATTAACTGGCAATATCAAGTTTGTAGTGAAGTCAGATGGAGATTTCCAGATTTCCACAATACCAGTTAATGATACTTTGTCGAGCATAGCTTATACGAAACCACTTAGTGTATCATCAGCACCTTTTGATGATGTCTCGAAAGTTTTCGCTGATGTTCCAAAGAACATATTCTACGAAACCCCTACGAAACCCGATGGTTATGTCTATGAGAAATACGAAGATATGGTCGATCAGACCTATCTTTACAAAGTTCAAAGATGTACGTCGATGCTTTATGATGAGGAATTCTCGATTTTTGCTCCACTTTATATTGGTGAGAAACTTCCGAAGTACTTCATCATTTACAAATCAGATGGGAAAAAGGAGAGACTTCGTGACTGTGAAATCTTGAAGATAATCGATCTTCATAAGTCTCCTATTGGGAAGTACTTCGGGAAACTCACTGATTTCCCACTTTTCCAAAATTCCCACTTGCAATGTGACTTCATACAAAAGCACGTCACTTACACTGGGATATCCGTCGGAAAATCATCAATTGTACAGATATCCGAATCGATTGAAGACTTTGTAGATGGTGGGAAAAGTGTCTACGAGTTTGATAAATGGATCACCGAAGGTTACAAGAGACATTCACTCGTCTCTCACAAGCTCTTCAATTTCGAGTTCCTTTTTGATGATCCTTCGACAGAACTCAAATATGAGAATTACTTCGGTCTTTATGCTGATGACATAAACCTCACGACTTATCCGTATTCAGACATAAATGATGTCGTAATACAGAAGATACAAGACAACTTCAAAGATGTCGATCTTTGTCTTATGAAGACCGATGATGCAGTTGTCGATATCAAGAACTTCAAGAAGAAGGATTTCCCACAATATACAACAACGAATATCTTCAATATACGCCTTCAAGGAGATCGAGAGCAAGAACCTGCTTACAACGAGATCATCTACGACGCTTCACGAAAGCCAATGATCAACACGTCGATAAAGATCTTCATTGATGGCAAGGAATCAGAAACGATACTTTCAAACACACTCTCTAATCTTGAAGAAGGTGACTATGGTTATGAAAAGTGGTCTCGTGACGGTTGGTTCTTGACATATTACAACCCATTCGGATCTAAAGAAGAAGTCCTTAAGCGCATTTCGTCGTGTCTTGAATGGGTTGTCGATGCTCTTCGTTTGTATGGTGTGAAGATAATCGTTGACAATGACAAAGACAGAATAATCGTCGAAAATTCCACGAGACCGTCTATTGAACTTGAGATAACTTCTGCCGATGGGACACTTTCGCTCCTATATGAGAAATTCTCAAGAAGTGATAACAACTTTATGATGTCTGAAGCCAATGCTCTCAATTGTGTAGGCAAGTACGTAAAGAATGGGAATCACTTCGAACGTGTAAAGCATATCAAGAAGAGACGACACGTCGACATGTTCGACATAATCTCGGACACACCGATCTATCAGACAAAGAACGTCATACAGGTTTATGATCAGACCGAGTTCACTTTATCTGTGGTGAACTTCGTAGATATCTGTGACTTCGACTTTATGCTCAAGACAAAGACCAAGAGAAACGACATACTCATTGAACTTGAACAATACACTCCCGAAGAGCAGAAGACTGATCCCGACCTTTCCAAGTTCCTCGGTTATGATACGATTTCGATTGATGAGAAGAGACCTCTCGTTTCTCTGCAATCAGTCTGCAAGTGGGTTTCTGAGTTCAAAGATGTCCGTCTGGACGAGTATCGTCTGAACGTTTCCGAAGAATTCGGTACTGACAACTTCTCTCCGTCATTCAACATTTCTTATCCTAATCCGAAGTATTACACCCACGAGTTCTTTCCAATCTCGAGACATCCACTGGTGGAGAAAGATGGGAAAATGTCTGCGTATTTCTCTGAACCATTCAACGAACTGAAGTATTGTTTCTCGAGTTATGACTACTTCCAAGAATACTTCACTGTCTTTGGTTATAGCTTTAGAGACGGTTCGTACCAAAAAACTGATCCTTCAGAGAATTGGTCAATTATCTCCAAGAACAATGTCGGTGACTTCGTCACAATGTTCCGAGGTGTGCTTATAAGCATCCGTTCCAAGAACGATATCGACGGCTACAAATTCTCCTCGATCTTGAACGTAAATCCAAATGGTCAGTCTTCCATACGCATTGTGAGAAACAGACGGTTCAAGAATATCGTCATGATTTGTACGATTTCTTACAACGACTACAAGATATCGAAGAACAACCTCTCCTTCCTCAATCTTTACACAATGGGGTCTCAATCCACCAAATCTAAAGATGGGAAGATAATCGACGGCAACCGTATCGACTTCGAAGGTGTTAGCGGTCTTCTGAAAATTGGTCTTGATTCTTCGAACAATGATACAGTCAAGATGCAGGAATATGACCAGATGTTCGGTATAGAACTCGATATGCGATTTGTGTCTTACACTGAAAGTTCAATCGAGATCGACGCAATTATTAATGGTAGTCCACGTAAACTTCACGAATGGTACTCATTGAAAGATGATAAAACGTTTATGGAGATAATCGGCATTGAAGAAGATCTGGAGACTAACAGAAAGAATCTGATAATGTTCAGATCTCTGAAGTGTGATTCTCTTGGGATTTACCTCAAACACGGATCTCTGACAATCAAAGACTATAACCACAATTCGATCGTGATCGGCAAATCTGTCAAGAAATGGGACAACGCCCACGAATTCTTCACGATTGATGACGGTTGTGTTTACATTGAAGCAAACAAACCGTCAATGGAAGCCATCACCACTTTCACCACAAAGTCACTGATACAACATATCCAATCGTTAGATCCTAAGAAGAAGTCTTTGAAGTGGTATCTCGTCGGTGGTGGTAAAAACTTCCACAATTTCCAACACGAGTTTGTCAACTTCTCTCTTCTTCGTGAGATTGTAGAAAATAACAACTTCTCATATACAGAAGATAGAAGACAAGATGACCTCTCGTTCAAGTTCCACCGACCTATTGATCTTGGGGCTATGAAGAGATATGGCGGAAAGTATGATCCAAAGATCAGTAAACTATCGACTGCTATCAATCCGAAAGTTTCCTCGATGATCGACCATTATCGAATGTCTTATAATGACTCTAAGGACACGTTCGACAAGACGATCAATTACGATATTCGAAAGGAGAATACTGCATTTGTGCTCGGAGATATCCGAATCCCAGAGTTCGTATACAACGACCATAAGTCATTAAAGGTCACAAGTCTCCCACTTTTTGGCGACACGTCTATCCCTTATGACAAATCTAAGCACTTTGCAGATTTCACGAGTATGTTCTCATCGAAGATCCTCAACCTCCCCAATTCGTTCGAGATCACTGTCGAGAATTGGAATGCCGATGATCAAGGGAACTATTCATCCGAGATAAATCTCATCGATTTGTTCTTGGAAAAGTTCAAGCAGGAGATGATTGATGCCGTTGATCGTCTTGGCACAATAGACGATCCTCGGGTGTATGTGGAAGAATATTGTAAGAAGAATATCGGAATGCTCTACAAGATCTCGGATTCGAAGATGCTCGCAAATGGTGAAGTCGTCAAAGATTTCTCAATTTCTCTTGAGAATAACATCATAAAGATTGCTCACCATACGATAGAAAATGTTCACCTCGAGATGACCATTTCCGTGGGTCTTGTATAACCTTTCTCGGAAGGTAAATAAGCAAATATCCTCCGAAGAAGCATGGGAAAATATAGCGGAACTGACATCCAAGATATGACACTATTCAGCATAGAACAAGACGATTCTGTGCTGAATCTCGTAGAAAAACTGAACCACAACTTTGATCAGATACTCAGGCATGAAAGAACTGATCTTGTGGACTTCATGACTACTTTGATCCTTAGAAACATAGCAGATGGGAAATATTCCGAAATTCTCGGTGCTGAAGGGTCTCGTATAAAGATGATCGGTAAACCTGGGCGTGATGGTAGCGATGGGCGTGATGGCAACACTGTGGTACAAGCTTCACAGTCCGTCAAGTTCCTACAGATGAACACCAGTGACCTTCGTGAAATACAGTATAACTCTTACTCAATTTCTATTCCTAATACACCAGAAAAGGAAAATGAAAGAATCGAACTTCTGAAGTATCGTGTCGGTGATGTTATATTCACGAAAAATGGTGACCTGCTTACTGTCGAATCGGTGACTGATTCCGAGATATTTGTCACAAGAAAGATTAACTACTCATCGATAAGTGGTGGAGGTGGAGGAACATCACCAGGCACTGGAGGTGGAAGTGGATCGACTGGAGGAGGTGGATCTGCTTTCCATATAAACACCGACATTGAAAACTCTACAGTCCGTGATCACATTTTACAAACTGCCGATCGTATACTTCTTGGTCAGTTCATTCCTTCATCTGGAGAATCGAATAACAGCACGAGATATTACAGATTTGGTCTTGGTATTGGGAAGCACGCTTATGGAGATCCAACTCTGGCCATTGCAAACATACCACAAACACTGACTTCTGATGCCAATGCTGTCGATTCTGACATAAAGGATCAAGTAAGGCTGTATTTCCGTAAAAATTCCCAACAGTCATTCGACTTTGTAAGTCCACGTCATTGGGCATCCGCAAGGTACGTTGATCTTTATGAGAATGACAAATCGAAAGGACTGGTAACTGGTCAACGATTGAGATTCTCTCTTGAGAATAGCGACGGTGAGGATACAAACCAACCATTCATAGAACTTCTCACAAACAAGAGAACAAACGATTCTCATTCTACGATTTCCACGCATACTCTGTCCGTGATTGATCGTCATAACAAGAGAGCGATTGTGATGGATAATCGTCAACGGTTCGTCATAAAGTCAATGATTGCCGATTTCTCGAAGTCTATTCTTTACACGAACGAGAGAAACGATGTCTTGGCAACTGAATATGAAACGTTCTCTGCTCCATCTATAAAGACCAACACGATTTCTCCAAACAGTGGAACTATGGTTTCCATTGGATCGGGAAATGGTCTTCTGGCAGATGTCCTCAAGACGAAGAAGCTTCAAGGTGTCAGTGGTGCAATGTCACTTTCTGACAACACTGTCCTCACGGTAGATAACGGATCTGATATTCGCTTTGGTGACACTTACATTCGTCAGTGGATTTCTGATATCAATTCGAAAGTCGGTGAACTTGACAGAAAGAGTATAAAATCGAACACCCTTTTCTCCGATATCTTTGTCGATGTTCGAGAGCAGAAGTTAAATCTTCGTACTCTTGGGTTTGGTCTGTTCTCTCCTTCTGATGGTAAGAACATGACGATATCATCCAACACTCTTTCAAAAACTGGTGAAGGGACTTCGTCGAATGTCTACGTTTCGACATTCATCAAGGGGGATGCTGGTGTGTTCCATAATAAGTATTCTCCCCTGCATCGATTGTTCGGTGTATTTGCAATTGGTGATACTGATACGTTTGCAGATACTCACTACGACACTCATGAAACGGATAAGAACACTCTGATTGGCATTGGTGCGTGGGGACATGGAAAACTTTCCAGTCAATCCATAAATCTTGAATCTGTAAAATCTCGGAAGATTGCAGATTATGAAGAATACGTGAAAATTCCTGCTTTCAATCTTAGTGGCGGTAACATCGACTATTCTACGATCACGTTCCCTTCGCAGACGAAAGACGAAGGTTGGAAGAGAGCAGGTCATGCAATAGTCATGAAGCCATCAACAGGTCTCGTCAGTCAATCCGAGAAGTATGTTTTCGAATCTGAGAAGAAGGTGAAGACGTACTACGTAAAACTGCACAGTGAGATCTATGATGACACACGTGACACACGTAAGCCGATAGGTTTCAAAATTCAAGACGGTTGGTCATGTTTCGAATACGATATCAATGATGTCTCCACTTACCAGAAGACGATATTCGACAAGGTGAGAGTAGATGTCAGTGATCAAACGAAGAATCACATCGCAGGTAATCGTAGAGGTGCTGGCGTTCCTTATGGTGAAGGTAACATTTTCTCGACAATTGTCAACTATGATGCAGAAGATAGACCGATAAAGAGAAAACCTGGTGGTAACTCTGCAAACAACTTCATGCTCAATGCGACATCATTTATGGCGTTCATTGGTCATTACCAAATGAAAGGTCATGGTTCTGAACTGTTGGAATACGAAGACATAAAACCAGCAGTTTATCAAGATTTTGTACATGAAGTTCAGAGGAATTTCTACTACATGAACGCTATGGACTTGATAGCAGAAGGTATGAATTCGGGTTCTAACAGAATAACCCCCGAAAAATTTCAAAGAGTGCTCACTAATGGTGGTACTAAGTGTGAGACATTCGATTCATATGTCGAATCGAAAAAGAATAATAACAGAGCAAGGAAGACAGCTTTTGTGTTCTCTCCTATTAAGACGAGATCGATTGTAAAGCTGTCACCATTCTCTGATAGATCTCTTAACCACGTTCCGTGCGTGATGACGACGTTCATCAATAACCATAGCGTAACCGATGAATCACAGGAACTCTTGTCGAACGACATGTTCTCTCTCAAAGTTGTTGGTGATGTTGTTCACATGGACATTTATGTTGAGTGTTCTGTGTTGCAGGTAAGGAGACCAATAAGATCTGATTTCTATGCATATCAAAGACATGTTTATCACACCGATGCATATGAACCAGGTACGGATTCATCCACGGCTCTGAAGAACATCCTCACTAATGCAAAACTTACTGAATGCTTAGACGATCAAATAATAACAAGTTCTCTGGATTCATGGAGAAATCAGATCCTTCCATTCAATGAAGGTCATAAGGCAGTTTATAGGAAGTTGTTTGCTAACAATGTAAGACAAGGACAGATAAATCAAAATCCTCTACAAGAATCGTATGGGTTCTCAATGTCTATGTTGATTCCTTCCATATTCATGCCAGTGACCGATATCATGTTCTCTGATAACACAGATCTCTACTCGGATGGTATGTGCAGAGTGTCCATAACACCATTTAGAGAAGAAAGAGAACTTATAAATGGTGCAATGCTTAAAGATGTTATCCAGAACAGAAGAGCGAACATTGATTCAAATCGTCCTTATAACAACATAACGTTTGATAATAGACTTCTTGAGTTCAGTGGTTACACGTCACTCTATAAGAAAGGTGTTGGTTATACTCAAGGATACTCTGCCGATTGTGGATATGCTCCAAATAAGCAATCTTATACCTCTATCGTTGTAGAGTTTAACAATCCAAACTTCATCGATAAGTACTCTCTCACGTCAAACCTTGTAGAGCCACAGAGCGGTGTGAAGTTCAAGAAGATCTCTCTGACGTGGGTAAAACCTGGTATTTCTGAAATGCTTGAAAGAATGCAAATGTCCGATAGAACAAGAACTGGTGGATTCTCACTTGATAACGAAATCTCGGTAGAAACCCAGAAGATCTACGGTCTTGAAATGTACAAGCAGATGAAGAAGTATCTCGATAATGAGTAAAGATATAAGAAAGGTGGAATATAACATTTTTGTATAATGAGTAGCTACGACGAATTAGAAGAAAAAGCAAAAGAAAATCTCCTCCGAGAGACAGAAGGAACACCTTTTGGTGGGTTTAAACCGATGATGGATAGAGAACAGCTCGAATCAGAGTTTGTGACGAAACATAACTTCGTGCCTATTCCTTCCGATGAACTACCATCAAGGTCTTTCTTCTATGATAAAGGAACTCAAGTCCTTGTCAAATCTGCAAGCGTTCAAGAAGTCAAGCATTTCTCATCGATCAATGATGAAGATTTCTTTGACATTCAAGACAAGATGTCCACGCTCTTCAACGTTTGTGTGAGAATCTCCAAGAATGGAAATCCTGTAAGTTACAGAGATCTTTCCGAATTCGACAAGATTTACGTCTTCTTTGCTGTTCGTGAGAGAACTTTCCTTGCCGATGGTCGCCAGTCCACGATTTCTCACAAGTCTCCATGCCCCAGTTGTGGGGACGAAATCTCGGTAGAAATCGAAAAGGGAAATCTTGGTTATTACAGCATTCCAGATTCTATAATGAAGTTCTATGATGATGAACGTAGATCATTCGTTATTAATCACGAGAAATTCGAATCTCCGCTTGAAATCTTTGTTCCTACTGTTGGTGTAACGGAGAAGATCTTCCAATACATCAAGGAAGCAGAAATCAAGAAGCAGAGAGGAGAAGGTGGTTATTACGACCTTGCAGATCTTACGATCATCATGTACATTACCAAGGATTGGAGAGATATCGACGATGGCGGTAAGTACATCAAGCGCAAACTTGAAGAAATCAAGCGTTGGTCAGTCGACAAGTACAAGGTCGCCACTCATGTCACTAAAACACTCAAAGTTGGTGTTGATCCTATGATGGAAGTACACTGCTCGAAGTGTGGAAAGGAGAACAGGGTACCAGTCCGATTTCCAGAGTGGTCAACTCTACTCTCTGATGAAAGTATCATTGGAGAACTTTTCGGAGATAGTTCATCGGCTGATCTTTGATAAGATAATGTCGTGGTCAGAGATTCATCAGATGCCATATGTTGAACTGCAATCTCTGATTCTGGCTTACAAGAAGAGACTTGAGGAAGAAGAGGAAGAAAGACTAAGGCGAGAAGCTCAACAGCAACAAGAGTATGAGCAACAGATGCCGAAGTTCGAATCATTCACACCGAAGTCTCTTGGTGAACAATAACAATCAAGAAGAGGGTGACATCCATTGGAAGATGTCACCCTCTTTCTGTTTAAAGGAAGGTACTTTCCTTGCACTCGAGGGCTTTTGATGGTACGAAACTATTCTCCGATATTTCCAAACGCAACGAATGCGCATTTCTTAAATAAGACAAAGCATTTTTAAACCCATGAACAAGGTCGAAAAATCTGAGAGATTAAGATCGATTTTCGAGAATACAAATTCTGAACGCATTCGTCGTCGCATTGATGAATACGCATCTCACTTTACAACTGAGCAATATGAGAAGATGGCTTTCATGTCTAATCTTCTCTCAGAAAATCCAAGCTACATTAGTCATTTATCTGAAAAGGACATTACTCTTCTCGACAGTGTTGTGGGAGATATTGAAGAAGCCGATATCATCACTGAAGATGAATTCCTCGCTCTCACTGATTCCGTGCTTCAACCTATTGAGATTTCATCGATCAACTATTACATCATCGACGAGCACATCCTTACGAAGATATCAGAAGCACTGTTCTCGACCTTTGGAACTGTAAGCTATCAAGATCTTCTTGAAGTAGAATACGCAAACCCAGGGTTTGTTGCATCTGTAATCATTGATGTTCTTCAAGAGGTTGGTGTTTATAACAAATCGATCAATGAAGCTGCATTTGCGTCATATAAAAGATCGATCTACGAGAATGGAACACTTTCAAGAGAGGAAATCATCTATTGGGCAAAATCTCTCTCCAAAGATGAAGCTGACCACATTTATAGAACGCTTTATGGCGCAGAACCACCAAGAAACTCTCGAGAGGTGATACTCAGAGATGTTTGTGAAAATCCAGAAGGTGAAGTTTGCTCCATTTTCAAGAAGACTTATTCATCAGAGAAAGAGTTTAGCATAAAAGGGATAAACGAATCACTCGAATCTTTGAGATCGGTTGTGAAGATTGAAGATTTTCGAAATCTGGTCTATTCAACATCTCCAGTTATGATCGTCGAAGGCATTGACGGCTCTCGCTACAAGGTCTGGGGGTCTATTTGTGAGAATTACGAAAGGCTGTAATTCGGATTTGTTGTTGAACATTTTTTGTTGTTGTTGAGTGGGGAACGGTCAATTTCGGGATCGTTCCCCACAACGTTTTTCACGTCTTGTAAATAAGCAAACGTTTTAATAAATATTAATCTGGATTAAGAAAATGTTTAAAGAAAAAATACAAAAGATCTTCGAACATTGCAGAAAAGAGAATCTCCCCCATGTTGAACGAGAACTCAACGCAGTGGTAGGAGACATGCTCACAGGCGCTGTTAATGAATCTGTGATCGCTCGTCGTGTTCAAGACATACTCGATAAAAACAGCATAATGTCGAATGCCTTACAGATCATCAACGAGAAGAAGTACATCAGCAAACCCGAAGACATCAAGACCTATCTTCGCAGATACAGAAAGATCTCTTCAAAGATCTATGAATCATTCCGACAGATCGTCGAAGATAACACCCTCGTCGTTGGTAATACGAGACTTTTCGACAAGACATCAATGGGTAAAATCAACAGTGGTATTGCCTTCATTGAAGAATCCTATAAAGCAAAGATCAATGAATCACTTGAAAACTCATCTGTTAACATTGAAGAAGGTACTTATGTTTTTTCTGATTACATCGATTTCGAGTTCTACTTCACCTACGAGTATGTCGAACGAAACAAAAGCGCATTCGAACCTGTCGTAGATTTCCTCTCGAGTGGTGACAACTTCATCACTTTCGTTGTATCCGCAGGTGACACGGAAACTGGCTATGAGGTTCATGTGGACATTCACGAAAACGAATCCACCCTTGAAAACAAGCAGGAAGTTGAAGAACTCATCAAGACCTATCACGAAACGTTTACTGATGTGCTGATCACCGAAGATGAGGAGGGTGAAGAACTCATTGGTGACATTCGTCTAAGTGACGTGAAACCTGGCAAGTACATCGTCGTCGATTCTGATTCAAAGTATCTCTCAGAGTTTGACGAAATCGTCGTTTATGAAGTCACCGAAGACCACGTTCTCTGTAAACTGAGCAACAGCAAGTCGATCAAGCTCCACACGGATGAAGCACGAAAAGTTCTTGTTATCAATGATGAAGAACTCGAAGAAGTCTTCGAATGTAACGATATAGTGACGTGTGCAAAGGAAAACGGCTTCGTCACCGACATTCTTTGTTCTGAATACGATCACGAGTTCATCGAAGCACATATTCAAGACATGATCCAACTTGGGAAACAGTACACTCTTGCCAACGGATCTACCTTGAAATGGGAAGATGGAAAGTTCATCCTTGAGTACATCGACGAACTCGGAGATACTGTCAAGCAGGAAAAAGATCGTGATTTCGTGGTGTTGGTAACGATTCTCTACTTTAGATCCCTCTCGACTTGTGCATCGGATGATAAAAGTCCGTACGGAATCTCGGAAATCCGTGATTTCAAGTACAACGATAGCATAATCATTGATTCAGAAGAGTTCCGAAGACTTGCTTCCGAGCATCTTGATCCTCAGCTTTACACAGATTTCCTCGCAGATCTCGACAGAATTTATAGAGAAGCAAGAATTGCACCGAACTCGGAAGTTTATCTGCAAGAAAAGCTGATAGATCTTTCGTTCCTCTACGGTATAAACCAGCTCCTTGTTGATTCATCGATTTCTCTTGACGCAAGTAAGGAAGAAGAAGGGGTTGATAGAAACCAGCTTCGAACGAGTGTTATCTACAACATCTGTCAGATCATCCCCGACGTTTATGATCAGCTTTCAGTGAATCTCACCGACGAGGATGTTGATGCGTTCTGTTCATTTACCACATCGGAATGGTTCATCGAGCAGGATGTTGATAACTACATCAACTTCGTGATATCGTTCCTTGAAGAGAGAGGTTACGATATCTCAATGTACAGATAAAAACCACGAATCTCCGAGATCCATAAGATTTACGAGAGAAATGGGAAAACAAGCTTTCAGAAACTGACATCTTCTCCACCATTATAAAAAGGATGGACGAAACGACAAGTGTCAGATAAAAACTGATTCTCAAAGGAGGTGAGGAAAACTCTGAGGGAATTTTCCTCACCTCCACAAACGCCCTAGTAGTTCAATGGATAGAACATCGGTCTTCTAAACCGACAATCCAAGTTCGATTCTTGGCTGGGGTACGATTTGTTGATTACTTTTATAAGGGTTGTTGGGCTATGGATCTCTTTCTCGAGGTTCGTAGCCCAATTCGTATCAATCAATTACATAAAGAAATAGAAATTCACGGAAGATAAATGAAACAATTAAAAATATTCGAAGACAGTGAAATAAAAACTGTCGGAGAACTCTTGGAACAGAAGTTTGGTATGGGCAAAGAGACCAGACCACTCGTCTATGAGTACATCTTGTTCTATGAAGAGAAATTTGTAGATGACAACACTGGAATAGCCGATCTCGAAGATGCTCAAAAGTTCTACAAGGAAATCATCGACGAAGTCAACCAGTCGTATGAGTGGACGTATAGAAGCTATGATGATCTTCTTTATGTTATCTCATCTGGTCGTTATATCAGTTACATCTTGGAAATAGACCCTTCGATCGACAAGCAACAAATGGTGAACTACTTCATCAATCACTACGTCGACATCCTCACCTACACCCACGAAGATGGTCATGAAACGAAGGATATCTTCATCAATGTCTATCGGAAGTACCCCGATCTCGGTATCAAGGACATCTGTCGTGAAATCATCAAAGAATACTACAAAGCATAATGAAGAAACTAAGAATTTTTGAATCGGAAGCAGAACTTCTTGAAGAGTTCTTGTCAATGCGTGGTGACTTCACCAAATTCAGAAGAAGTGCATTCTACACGTGGGTTTCTGTGAGATATGGTCTCGAAGTCGGAGAAGGGTCTGAAGTTGTAGATGACAAGATTGATGGTTATGATGTGAGAGAACTCATGGAGAAGTTCAACCAATCATTCATGGGTGTTGCTGGAAGTACCGATATGGATATGAAAAATCCCGATGAAATCTTCTACCGTATACTTGAAAAGATGCCGATCTTCAGAATGATGGTGGATGAATCAAACTACTCTCGTGAAGACATCGGAGAATACTTCTACAAGAACCTCTTTGACTTTGTAGAAGATAAGTCTGAAGAAGGAATGGTCTGGATTTTCTGTAAGTTAGATTTCTCGAAGAACATGAAGGAACTGTTTGATGAGATTACTTCCGCCATGGAAGGCAAGTATCCGCAAGTCTCAAAGAAGTCTTACAGATATCGCTATTAATCAATAATCAACTTCCGCCAGAGGGCTTTGTATATGAAATAAAAATCTGTACAAAGCCCTCGACATATTTTAATCATAACTAACACTAATTATGAACAAGGCAGAAAAACTCATAAAAAGGATCGTCAAAGGTTACAATTCTATCGTACAAAGCAAAGGTATAAGACTTGAAGATTTCTTGAGACAAAGGTTCAATCCTACAGATCGAGGAATCGACATCATTTGCTCTTATATCAACAAATACTACCGACGAGTTGACAAATCCACACTCATAGACGGAGACATTGAAGAAAGATACGTGTTTGAACTTTACAGAGAGACACGGAAATCTGTAGTTTTCTACACACGTGACAAAGAACTCGAACCCGAGGATGTTATGTTCCACCTTGAGTTCTTCAAGGAGATAGATTCGCTCGTGGAAGATGGTAAATCTCGTGAACTTGCGCTTTATATCCTCAAGAACTATGTCGATAAGGTAAAACCAGAAGATAAAGACGATCACGTTTATGTCTTCTTCACTGGATTTGTGAAGCATCCTTGGAAGACTGATTGGCAAGTTGCAGAGGAGATAGCTCTCGAATTTGTCGAGACGATATCAGTCATTAAGGAAGAGGTGGATGTGAATGTGGAAGGAGACGAAGAAGTTGCAGATCCTGTGGACGATCGACTTTTCTAATAAAAATGTTCGTGTTAAGGTTTATTATTCTCGTGTTTATTGTTTTACCGATAATTCTTATTAGAAGGTTGTCTTCAAAACTAAAACGAAAGACGAGGTACTTTCCTTGCGCTCTGAGAAGTTCTTTGGTATAAACAACCGAGAGAAAGCGAAGAAGACCAAGGAAAGTACCTTCCTTGAGTTCGGAAAAGTATTAGAGAAATAAGAGAAAGCCCCGATCATCTGTTTATTGTTGATGATCGGGGCTTTCTTTTGTATATGGTAACAATAGTCGTTATTCTGGCTTAATGCTTTCTACAGAGCGGATATCTTCTACAGTGAGGAGAGTGTAACTGAAGAACTTCTGTCCTGCTTTCTTGGCTTGATTTGCCCACTGCATGAACTTGGAGAAATCGTTAATGTTTCTCACCACTTGACAACCTGCTGAATAGAGACCAACAACTGGTACAAGCTTCTGTGAGGATGCTCGATGGAAGTTTATACCAAACACCCCAAAGTCATCCCCTACGAGATCATGCTTCGCATCTTTGTTGTTGTCTCTATGGACGTGAGTTGGCGATGCCTGCCGAAGTGCTTCGTACTTTCCTTGATGAAGACCAATTTGCCACAGATTCTTGTGATACCCACGCTTGAGAATAGCACATCCTTGTGGGTTAAGTGGCTTTTGGAGATTGTCAATACCTGGGTCTGTCGTGAACTCGAGAATCTCACGGATTTCTATTTCACCCTTCTCGTTAAATCTGAAATAGACACAGGTATCGTTCCATGTGTTTGGATTCGATAAATCACGGATGCCGACAATGTTCAAGAAAGAGGGTGTTCGATCGATTTCACCACCTACTTTCTCTATGGCACGGATTATAGTCATCATATCGTACTTCATAGCGGTTCTTTTTTGTTTTCCTTTCTATTTCCGTTTATATAGGTCGGTAAATAAGCAAATACTTCCGAAAAAATGTCTCTGAATCGATTAAAGAACATATCGTTATTTCAAAAAAACGGAGAAATCATAGATCTTGAGTACAATGAAGAACTCGATCTTCTTCAAGGTGATCTCATATTTTCCAAGACAAGCGCAGGACTTATTGAAACTCAAAGCTTGTATTTCATGGAAAAAGTCAAGCTCTATGATGAGATCGAATATGACGATGTTCGTTCGTTTAGACATTTGAAGTGCCATATGCACGAAGGGAAATTCAAGTTCTTCGATGTTGGATCACCTTATGAATCGGAACCAGAGATAAGACTTTTCGACACCTTTGAAGCAGATTTTAAGGAAGATAAAACCGCAACTTATAAGGACGACATTGTTGAGATTCGTGACATTTTTGCAACACCAAAGTGCTTACAAATCTCGGCATCATCTTCCGAAGGTGGCTTTATTGAAGATATTCTTGTTATCGAGCTTGACGGAGAAATAGCAATTGAACTCACTGCACAAATCTTCGTTGAAGAGGAAGATGAAAGATTCATTGACAGACTTGCAGATTTCGGAGAATACCTCTCTAAAGATGACGCATTTCTCTTTAGAACTCATCCCACAGACGGTGACGTGGCAGATGTCGCTATTCTTAATCGGAAGCGCAAGGAATTCTTGATAGAAATGCACAACATCAAGCCATACTTCTCCTCGCATAAAGGTGTGAGAGGTATCTTGAATCTGTTCGATTTCCAAGATTTGAAGATTAAGGAATATTGGCTAAATCCAAAAACTGGGAAGTTCGTCTATGAAGATCTCTCGGACAAATCAATGGATTACTCTCGCTTGCAGAAGACATCAAAGTTTGGTCTGTTCTTCGAGTACAATTCCGTCGTGGATGATCTTTATGATGATCAAGGACTTCCACTTGTAAAAGACAACTTCTTATTCACAATCGATGAGATTGTTATAAAGCTGTTTGGTATCAAGAAGTGGATCGAAGACAGAGAAATCGGTGGTATTTCAGATATCGTCGATATCATAGGAGAATTCGTATTCTTTGGAAAATACAAGATCACTACTTCTTGGTCAGAGCATGAACATATACAAAATGTACGTGCAAAGTCGCACATAATAACCACCGATAAACGTGTGTACTATCTCCAAGATACACGTAACGATTCCTTGTATGTTGCAGATGCAGATCTTCAAGGAAATCCAAAACTTTCATCAATTGGAACGAGAAAGCTTTCATCTATCAGCACTTCTATAATCGGTGCATCGATTGGTTATACAGGATTCCACGACACTTTTGAAACTGGGAGCAGAAAATCGAAGATAGAAGCTGAAGTAACACTTCGAAACGATAACTTCCGTCGTAGGTACGAAGATGTTCCGACTAACTATGAAAACTTCGGAAGCACCCTTGCAACATGGGAGAACGTTGATCATTATCAGTATTACAGAGCAACATATGAACTCACGGATGGTGATTTCCGAATGACTGGAGAATTTTCTCCGTCTTCAAGTGAAATCAAGATACCTGTCCGTCGAAAAGGTGTTTATGATGTGAAGATCGTCTATGAGTATTATGGCGGTGAAGAAATCTTCAAAAAGAAGAAGATGTTCGAGGTCAGACAGAAGATGCCCAACTTCCTCGCTTTCTTCAAATCTCATCCAAGCCGAGTCATCCATAAGCATCAGAGAATGAGTGATGCTCGTCTGAGATTCTTGTCTTCAAAGATCCACGAGTACGAAAGACTTCATATGCTCAAAGACCCATCACTTGGATTCCGAAGAATGAACTATAGAAAATCAGAGTTCAAGATATCAGACTTTGGAATCAGATCTTGGAATGATCTCGAACTCTCTGGTATAAGGTATCCTTCGATCATTATCCATTCATTCACTCAAGGGACGTATTCTCTTGGGTCGAAATTGTTCAACTTGAACGGTGAAATGCGTGAAAGACAGACGATGCGTGATTTATATGAAAACATTCGTCATCAGATCGATCTCCGAGAGTTCAACGTGATCTACAGAGAATGGGACACCGCATTTATAGAAATCGTCTCACATAGAATGGTCTACGAGGACATTAATCTAAGAGCCGAAGGTCTCCGTGCAGAATATAAAGCAAGTGTTGATTATCCTTTTAAATGGAACAACACGAACATATACGAACAATCATTCTTCGTTGCACCATTCCACCCGATCTTCTTCAGTGTTGATGAATCCTACATTGATGGGATAGTAAACGCAAATTGGAAGATAAAGCAAGGCGACACAGAAGTCCTCAGTCTCACGAATTCTCTCGTTATGTGTTACACATTCCAAAAGGTTGGAAATTACACAGTAGAGTGTGAGATATTCGACAATGAAGGTAATAGTTCCGTATGTGTGAAACACAACTTTGTAAACGTGATACAAGGTGATGATTACGAGAGATACGTAAAACACGTACAATAAAAAAGACCCCATCAATGACAAAAGTTCGTTGATGGGGTCTTCCGTATACGATCATATCGGTAAATAACGAAATCTTTGAAGAATGGCGATTCAATCAATAAAGAAGGTATCTTTAGACAACTCTCTTGAGGAATCAAGAAAGATAATAAACGAGAATTTTGGTGTAGTAGATGCTATGCTCCAAAAGATAAACCAATACACTGGTTTATTTCTTGAAAATCTAAAATTACCACAAGATCCACTCGGCAACGTCAAGTACGTTTTGAGATATGATGTCCAAAACGGAAGATATGTCGTCGAACCCGATTCTGTCGTAGGATCTACTGGTATTCTTGATATCGTTCAACAGTGGTCTGGTGAGCAAGGTAAGAATGTGACGTTTATGATACTCAACAATATCTCGGAATATGAAGACCTTGATGTTGAAGTTCGTCGTACGTCAATCATCTACGTCAAGGAAACTCGTGATGTCATAATCTGTGATAGAAACCTTACGAACTTCACGAAGGAAGGGATCATCCAAGACATACAGAACTTCTTCACAGAGAAAAACAACGAGTTCGCAAAGTCGATAAAGGACTTCGAAGGAAAGCTCAAGTCTTACAAGATGGGGATTCTCAGAACATTCTCCACCCTTGAAGATATGCGATCGACCACGAACCCTGTCAGTGACAAGGGAGAACCTCTCGAAGATGGAAACCTTGTCGCTATCTACAACAAGGCGAATTCTGGGTACGAACATAACGGAAAACTTTTCTCCTATAATCCTCAAGCCACTGATCCCGATGATCGATGGATCGAGGTTGGTAAGCTCTCACAGACGCTTGGGAACAGATTCACTGATGAAGAAAAGATAAAGGTTTCCATAATCAAGAACGATGGTGAATCCGATATGTTCCTCAGTGCAGATGGATCTTATCGAAGAATCATTGTACCGACTGCACCTATTCAAAAGATTGTTGTAAATGGAAACGAACTTACACCTTCTGAAGATGGAACTGTAAGAATCGATGCAGGTAAAGGTAGTGTCAAATCGGTACAGATTGGCACTGATCCCGAAATCCTGCCAAACGAGGATGGTGTGGTGAAAATCCCAGTTGATGTCGAACTTGACGAAAACTCACAATCTCCAATTTCTAATGCTATAGTTGCACAAGAAATCGGGAAACTGAAGAGACATTCGGTATCCTCACTTGATGCAGAACTTTCTGAAGATGGTCAATCCGTTGTTCTTTCTCTCTACGACGAAATCCGTGGTGAGAAGTTCGGATCTGTGACTATCCCTGCAGGAGGTGGCGGTGGCGGAGGTGGCCAGATACAGAAGTCAAAGCTTATACTACAATCTGAACTCACCAAGAAGCATATTCGTCTTGATGACACATCTTCGTTCTCCTACACCTATGACTACAAAAATGCCGACGGTGAATCGGTGGGTATACGTGCAAAAATAGAAGTCACTGTAAAGAATGGCGCACTTACTCTGTTCACAAAGACTTATGAAGATGTCTCGGCAGGTACTTATGGTGTCGACATAAATGACTATCTCCGAGAAGGTACGATAGACATTTACGTAAAATGTACGATCCGAGACGAAGAAGGAGAGACGAAGACGAAGCAGACTTATCAATCTCTGAGAGTTTACGATATTCGTCTTGAAACTTCGTACAAACTCTCGACAAACGGACAAGGATATGAATCCGCAGATACGATAATCATTCCTTTCCGTGTAACTGGTGCAGGTGATAAAAATGTGAAACTTCTCATGGATGGAACACAGCTCCAATCACAATCAGTTACAAAGAGTGGTGTCACAAATGGATCATTCTCAATTCCTGCAGGTTCAATCGTAAATGGCATCCACACGATGACCTTGACCACTGATGTGTCAGTCCCAGGTACGACGATCCATTCAAACTCGATCATCTTCCACCTCCGTAGAGGTGTTGATCTTTATAAGCCATTTGCACTGTTTATGTTCGATGACAAGGTCGGCAGAACATATGACGCAGGCGAACAGATCAAGATGGTCGTCGGACAATTTGAGGAATTCTCGTTCAACTATTACGTCTATGATCCTTCAAAGGCAAAGGCGAACATAAACCTCACGGTTGGTAGTCAAGAATCCTCGATCGTTGTTGATCGTATAGATCAAACGTACACGAACAGATTCATCGACCGCTCTCCAAAGACGATCTCTATTAAAACATCCTCCGACACCTTCTCCCTTCCAGTTGTCATTGAAAGATCTTCAATGGACATTGACAAGGTAGTCGACAGTATGTCCTTGGAACTTATGTCGGGAGGTCGATCAAACACAGAATCCAACCCTGCCGTGTGGACTTATAAGGGAATCTCGACCGAATTCCATAACGTCAACTTCTCATCCTCGGGTTGGAAGAATGGTTCACTTTCTCTTGTAAATGGTGCAAGAATAGAAATAAACCATAAGCCATTTGAAACTGATCCTACGATCACTGGCAAGACCTTCGAATTCGAATTCTCCACGAACACGATTTCTGATAAATCGTCGCCCATTATCCATTCTCTTGACAATGGTGTTGGGATTTCGATCACGCCTATCTCCGCCAGAATCCAAACATCAAGCGGTGTTTATGTTGAAACGAAGTTCTCCACTGGTAGATTCTACAAGATCACTTTCGTACTTTCGAAGAAGACAGAAACGAGAATTCTTGAAATCTACGTCGATGGTGTTCGTTGTGGTGCGGTACAGTACCCTTCCACCGATTCAATCCTCCATCAAACACCGAGGAACATAGTCGTGGATTCATCATCTTCGAACATTGATCTTCGAACTGTCAGAATCTATGATCGTGCTCTTCAAGATGATGAAATCCTCATGAACTACATCATCGACAGACCGAACCCCAGTGACATTGTCCGACTTTACAGAGATAACGACGTTCTTGACGATTCTGGTGCGGTCTCTATGCAGAAACTTCTCGCAAAGGGAAAATCCGTCATGAAGATGAAAGCCGATATCGCTCTTGTAGACAAGACCAATAACAAGAAGTTCGAAGTACCGCTTGATGTGGACTTCTTCTCCAAGTTTGGGAAAGAGTTCTCATTTGAACTCAGACATGGTAGAGTGAGAATACAGGGTACGTCATCGACGACTTATCCACGTAAGAACTATCGTCTCTACTTTGATGTCAAGAAGAAGGATGCCGAGAACACACTTACTGTGGGTGGTGTTCTAAAGGAAAAGAGAAAGTACGCTTTCAAGCCAAATTCTCCAGAGGTCGGCTTGTTCACAATGAAAGCCGACTTTGCAGAATCATCATCTACTCACAACTCTGGTGTTGCGATTATCGTCAATGATGTCTTCAAGCAATGTGGATTCCTCGTTCCACCTCAGAAGCAGGATATCAACGTTCGAATAGGTGTTGATGGTCAGCCTTGTGACATGTTCGTTGATAATCTCGATGGAAATGTCAAGTATATCGGCAAGTATAACTTCAACAACGACAAGGCAAAATCGGATCACGTCTATGGATTCACGGGTGATGCTTGTACGTGTTTGGAATTCCTCAACAACTCAAATGCTGTTGGGCTGTTCCAAACTGACGACATGAACACACACTTCAAGAATGGTCTCGAGTTCCGATATCCCGAAGATATGACTTGGGAACAGGCAGGTGATAGACAGAGACACGTTCGAAGATTGTGGAGCTGGATCAAATCTTGTGTAGGCAGACCAGATAAGTTCAAGCGTGAAGTAAGAGACTACTTTGATATCAACTTCCTCTGTGGTTGGTATGTGATGACCGAATACTTCATGATGGTCGACCAGAGAGTGAAGAACATGATGCTTGCCACGTGGGATGGCAACCTTTGGTACTTTATCCCTTACGATAACGACACTATCCTCGGTGTTCGTAATGATGGTAAGCTCATCTACGACTATGATATTGACCAAGACACGTATGATGCATCGATCCAGAACTGGGCTTATGCAGGTCACGATTCCGAACTCTGGAAGCTTGTCAGACAGGCACTTCAGAACGAACTTCAAGAAACAGCGCAGAAAATCAGATCTGTGATGTCGAAAGAATACGTCTTGAACGTTCTGAATGAAGAGTTCATGAACAACTGGTCGAAGAGAATCTATAACAAGGACTCTGAACATAAGTACATAAAACCTCTTCTGGAGAACAATCTTGACTACCTTTATTCACTTCAAGGTAACAGAGAATCTCATCGTCAGTATATCATCAATAACCGATTCGATCTTCTCGATGCGAAGTATCTCGCAGGTACTTACAGATCGGATAACATAAGAATCTACTTCTCTCATAACTTCTCTCAAGATAACAAGGAGATTCACATAAAGGCATCAGAGCAATACAACTTTGGTTACGGATTTACCAGTGGTGCTCCAAAACAGAGTGGTATTCTTGCAAATGACAAGAACGGTTATAAGGTTTCGTTGAGATTCTTTATGGATCTGATCGTCAATGACCCTCAGTTCATATACGGTGCGTCGAGAATGCAAGAGATCGACTTCCGTGAGGTTTCGAAGTACATCTTGAACAATATCGACTTCTCAAGTTGTAAAACCTTGAAGAAGCTTGATCTTTCATGTGCAGATACGAATACGACACTTCAATCTCTCACGCTTACTGGGTGTCAGAATCTTGAAGAACTCAATGTACAAGGCTTGCAATCCGACGGCTTCACATCACTTGATCTTTCGGGAAATATTCGCCTACGCAAGTTTGATGGTCGTCGAACGAAACTGCAGAGTATCTCGTTTGCATCGGGATCACTTATCGAGGAACTTTGGCTACCCAGAACGTTCACATTCCTGCAACTTCGTGGATTGAGAAATCTCCGTTGGGAAAATATCCACTTCGAAGACAAATCAAAGATCACGAAACTCTGGATAGAAAACTGTGACAACATCCGTTGGGAAGACATCATCCAAGAATTCCCAAATCTTCAGAACATCAGAATCTACGGTGTTTCCAAGAAGGGTCGTACGGACTTCTTTGAAAAGTATAAGCTGATGGGAGGGATCACGATTGATGGATCACTTCGTCGTGAATCTGGATTTGTTGGCAAATATGAACTCGAGAACTTCCTTGAGGAATCAGAACTGGAGAAATGGCAACGACAATATCCCGAACTTTCTATTCTGCAACCAGAATATTCTGTAATTGCAGTTACGGAATCGATCGTTGATTCTCGTGGTCTGAAACAGAACGTACTCGATCCGCAGAGACTTTCTAATCTTGACAACGAAACTGGCTATCTTTATAACAAGCCTTATGTGATGAGTGGTCACGTAAAGAAGATCGTCGAGAATCGTAGAAAGTACAGAGGAAAGGAAGAAGAGAGAGGAAAGATGGTCGTGTTCCCACTTCACGACAAGCACTCTGGGAAATATGACACAAATGAAAATCCAGATCTCTGTGAAGTTGCAGATATCGACGTTGCAGAATCGGGCGGTATTTGGGTACATGAACCACAATCTTGGAGAAAGGGTGTTTATGACTACGAAACAGACACTGACTACTTCATCTGGTCATCAAACCTCGAAGAACCAAAGAGACCAGAAGGCAAGAAGTTCGACTTTGTATGGTTCAGACAGAATGCTGTAAAACAAACATACGTACAGCCAAGAAATGGTTGTGTTGGCAAGAACATAAGTCAGTACCTCTACAAGTACAGACGATCGATATCTGACGGTAGTGCTGGAGCAGAATACATCGGTCACGTAAAAATTGATGTCGGTGGATTCAAGAGAGTGAAATTCCCAATAATGCACAGAGGATATCACAATGAAGATAACGCATCGATCGGTGTACTACAACCAAGCAATAAGAGACAACCTGGTGGTGAATATTACCACGAGAGAACTTGGAACATTGGTGCTTGTTTCACTGATGAAGATGGGAAGATTGTAAAGTTCTTGCTTCTGAACAACATCGATTTCTCTGCTATGAACTTCGATTTCGGATGCGCAGTACCTTCGGGTGCAAAATACCTCTACACGTCGATACTCACTGAATTCTTACCACACGAAGTTTATGAAGTATGGTTGACGAATAGTGATTCAGTTGCGGACTGGGAACCCGATTGGACGAAGCAAGAATCGATGTGGATCGCTCACAATTCTCTTGCGTATAATACAAGAGATAAGAGAAAGCAACCGCACCCAGGCATAGTGAATGCTAAGGATCACGAAGGTCATATAGACACAAGATACGCCAAAAGCCAATGGGTGTTCAAACAAGGCACGCCATTGTGTTATCATCACAATCCTAACACTGTGGCGAACTTCATGAGAAGACACGCAATGTACAGATCGATTAATAGAGTGGACGCTGGTTATTTCTGGCATCTTGTGATATCGGCGTATGGCAGATTTGACTATGCTAACATAACTGGTTCTTGCTCATCGAATCGTGATGCTGGTCGTGAGGTGTTCTTCATAGATCCAAGAATTGGTATAAACGATTCAAGATGCGTAGGAACTGATGGTGTGTACAACAGATCAAGGGTACAACACGTGTATAACGACGAGTTTGGACAGAAGCAATACAACCCATACAACCAAGCACAGATCCTGTGTTATGGATGGATTCAGTCCACAATGTTCATGTTAGAAGCAAGAAACAAGGACGGTGTTGATTATTCTGGTGGTAGTGATATGAACTATTACAAATACTCGAACGATAATAACTGGTCACAATGGGTCGGATTTGTTGCTATACAGAAATCAACTGCATATTCACCGACTGGATCAAAAAACATCGATGTGATAGACTGGGAATCTTCCAACGTTGGTCGTAACTCTACAGTAAGGACTGTGAATAGTGGTAAAAGATTGTCATTGATGCCAAGATCGTATACTGGTGCAACAGAATACAACGGTTGCTGTCTGTACTTTTGGAATAGCAACAATTACAACCGTATTGGCAATGACAGAAGTGGCTATGTGAAATGGGAAACATCGGGTGGTTCTGAATCATACGTTCCAATCTACCTTGGAAATGTGGTCGTATCAAATAACTTAGAAGAGTTTAAGTCTCTGAAACATTACAAATTCCTATATGATGAACGATTCGTACCAGATGATAACTAATAGACAAAGCGGAAACCCAGAGGTGGATGGTAAACTCATCCACCTCTCAGATCCACTTCGTGAGAAATATGTCGTTGCCTATGACATAGAAGGTCAAGGTGACGAAATGACCTACCTTGTACAAGAGTATGATCACCGACCAACACCAAAGGAGATTGTTGATTTGTTATCATCAGTTTTTAATGAGGAATGTGACGAGGAAATACTCACTGGTTCATTATACACAACACTTGAAGACGAACCAGTTACTAAGCCTTTGTACTTGTCCACGGAGAATCAGTTCAACTGGGCAACTGGTTTCTTGCTCACGAACGCTCTTGATGGTGCAAATCTCCCAGAGTACATCAAGATAGGTGATGATGACGACTTCTACATCTACAAGATAGAAACGCTTGATCAATATAAGCACTTTGTTCTGCACATCCTCACACACGTGAAAACCTGTCTTATGAAGTGTTGGCAAAAGAAAGCAAATATTGATATTTCGAAGTACACTCTCGACGACTAAGGAGACGACTAATAATGGAGATTAATGAGGTAGACAAGACAAAAACGAATGGTTGTGGGGCTATGGGAGGAATATTCAAGTTCCTAAAGCCACCACACCATGAATTTTTCCGTGGAGAATGTGAAGTCCATGACATGCTCTATGAAATAGGTGGAACTCGAGAAGACAGATTGAAAGCCGATATCGAACTTTTCCAATCAATGGTGAGGAGATCGACGACATACTTTAGAGATAGAAGCGTAGGTTCTCAGATGTGGTTCTTCATTCTCTCTTACATCTACTACATTGCAGTGAGAGCATTTGCAAGTCGGAGATTCACGTACAAGAAATAAACAACAAAACGAATAAATCAAAAGATGGATAGTTTTAAGAAACTAAGCAAGAGTGAATTCGTATCAGAATTACCACAGTTCATAAACGACTTTTTGTCGATTATAGAATCAAAGTTTAACTCATACGACTCTATAATCGACACTGCTCGAGGTATAATTAACCTCACTGGCAATAGCACAATGTCCCTCAAGAAGGTAGTCCTCAATGCCGATATTGATGACGTGCTTTCTATCTTAGATAAGAGCAATTCACAGATCGCAAGTATTGACAACCTTGGTAATGCAAGATTTTCAAAACTCGTGGCAGGACGAGGGACTACGAGCGTTGCAGATGGTGAATCTTACATCGATAGATTGTTCTGTGATTCATTCAAAACGAGATCATTCTCATCCTCTTCGTTTGATATTGAACAGACACTGGTCACTCAGTACGAGATACTGAATGTCACGCAGAATAGCGGTACTGACATCCACAATAAAAAGTCGGTACTCCTTCTGAACTACAACTCGATGATATCTTCGGGAGAAAAGAAACTTCTGATTAATCCAGCAACTCTGAAGAAGGGAATGCACTTCACAATGCATCTTTTCCAATGTGGTGAATCGGACATTTGTCAGATAGCTTCCTCTGATCCCTTGAGACCTATACGACTTATGAATGGTAAATCGTCAGATGTGTCGATTGTGTTCAAAGGACAGAGAACGAACGAACCACAATTTGTCGAACTGGTTTATGTCGATGAGAAGAACTATCAAGGTCTTGTCGTTTACAGACATAGTGGCGTAACGTTTAGAAACAACGCATAAGGAACATACTCAAATAAAAATACCTTCGAAAGCACAGAGAGGTATCTTCGTTGAACTCGGAGATACCTCTCGCTGTTTTCATATTAGAAGAAAAAGAGAGGACAAGGAAAGTACCTTCCTTGAATTCCGTATGACACTGAGACATGACAAAGATGTCAGAAATATGACAAATCTGTCATGACAAACATATGACAAAGATGACTTGGTACGATCTTTGCTATAACAAATGTGAAAGATCTTCTGATCAATCAGTTATAACCACCACCGAAAGGTAAAAAGAACAGAACTTATGAAAATTGTAGGCAACAACACGTACTACTTCAATTCCAAAGAAGGTGTTATCCCAGCAGATCATGCCGTTAAGTACGACTACGACAAGGCAGTATCAGACACCTTCTACGGTGACTACGACATGGCTGAAGCTCGCCTTGAAATCGAGAACCCCAAATCTCTGGATGAGTACCTCGAGAATATCGAAGGTCATTATATCGAAGGTGTAAGCAACTGGCAGGAAGCGCACAAGTACCTCATCGATCTTGTGCAGGCGATGCTCGTGGAACTCGTGAAAACCACTCCATCCTTCAACAACGTCAGAGAATACTCTGCTGTTATCAATGAGAGTTATGCTGACGGCTCTTTTGTTGATTATTCAGTGTCGTATTGGCCAGAAAACGAAGAAATCAACATCTACCTTGAAGCAAGCAACAACCTCAAGGGAATAGCTTTGAGTAGAAGCGAACTCGACAAGATGCTGATGATCGAAGCTGTCGATCTTGAATAACAATCGATAACTGAGAAAGACCAAGATAAAAGCCTACCTCGACGCTCATATGCCGAGGTAGGATTTTTGTTTTTCATATGACAATTGATATGACACAGAATATGACAGACATGACACGGAATATGACAGACATGACACGGAATATGACAGACATGACACGGAATATGACAACTGACATCTTTGTCATGTCAGAATATGACACGTGGCATGACAGAAATGTTAAAAGATGTTATGGTATATGACACTTTGTAATACAAGATGTTACAAAGTGTTAAAGAATATATGACAAGACATATGACAACTGACAAATCTGTCATGTCTTTGAAACTCTGGCACGATTTTTGTTATAATTTCTATGTGAAGATTTTCACACAAGCTAATCAAATCAGTTCAACAAATCAAATCACAAGTCATCATGGCTAATCGCAAGTTCAATGGTTTCTTCAACAACGCAATGGAAACCATCATCAGCACGATCAAGAAGGTAGCTTCCACAACGAACAAATTCTTCAAGACGAAGAAGACCCTTAGAAAGTGGATGTCGATCACGTTCATCCTCCTGCTCATCCTTGAAACGTTCTTCCCACTCGGCAAAATCGTGAAGGGTCTCGTAGGTAACTTCGTCGGTGGAGCATCTGGCGTGGTAATCTTCATCCTCGGATTCCTTGCAACGTGCTACATCGTAGTAGAAGCAACAGATCCTGCAAACGGCAAGAATAACAAGAACAAGTAACCTCCCAACGACACATAACTAACCCTAATCAAAAGATCAACGAATCATGGCAACTTACATCACCCCCGAAGGCGCACGCAAGGAAATCAACAGAGCTTTCATCATCAAAGTTCGTCGTCACATAGTAGAGGACATGGAGCGCAAGCTCTACTACTCACTTTCTCCTGCATACCGCAAGAAGTTCACTATGGAAAAGTGGGTACGTGAACAGTCCGTGGGGAGACTATTCATGACTGGAGACAAGGACAACTGCATCTTCTCCGAGTTCTTCTCAATCTTCTACCCACAGGCAATGGAGCAATCACTGCTGATCCTCCACGACGAGGATGAATCTCACAACGTCGTCATCGACATGTTCGACATGTTCAGAACTCGACGAAAGTACGTCCGAAACAAGGAGGTCGCTGACCTTCAGAAGAAGATCCGTGAGATCGAAAGACTGATCGAAAACCGTGAGCAGAAGGTGACAATGTCGGACTTCAAAGCAACAAAATCATTCTCGAAGGAGCTATCCGAAATCGAAGAGTTCAAGGCAGAAATCGCCACCCTCGAAGCAAGAATCCGTGAGAACGAACAGAAGGACGCTGAAGACTACGCTCGTCGTCTCGAATCATACGACGGTCTGACCTATGACGAAATCTACGAACGTGAAAGCCGTGACTTCTGCAAGTCAGAAGACAACGAATGGTTCTCTGATGACAAGCCAATCAGTGGTTATATTGCAGTTTCTGCCAAGAATCTCTCACTGATGAGATTCAACAGAATGCAGACAAATATCGTTATCCCAATGTCAAAGCTCACGTCAAACAGTGATGCTGATGACGAGGAAATGATCGATATCGCTCACAAGCGCAACACCGTCAAGGAAGATGATGAGGAAATCGAAATCGTCCGATCAGAAGACATCTTCAACCCCGACGAAGATCCAGAGGATGCAAAGAACAAGAGAATGATCAAGCGTTGCCGTGAACTCTTCGAAAAGTGTCCCAACTCTGAAGTCCTTATCGACTTCATCTTCCACGATCTCACTCACGAACAGATCCGTGACAAATATGGATTCGAAACAAGTGGTGCAGTAAAATCTCGTGTCTTCAGAATGCGAAACAGAGTGAAGGAGATCATCAAGCGTGAACTTGAATCCGAAGCCATTCTTGAACGCCAGATCCCCTCGGGTGTCGTCACGAGATACTACGAAAATGGTGAACTCGACACGATCAAGTCAGAATCATTCTTCGAAAACTTCCAGATGGTCAAGCGCATCGAATACTACGAACAAGGTAAGGTAAAGCGTGTCTCGAACTATGTCGACGGCTCTCTCTGTGGTGAATACACCGAATACTACGAAAACGGAAAGGTCTACAAGAGCGGATTCTACACGAACGGTAAGAAGTCGGGCGAATGGACTACCTACTTCGAAAATGGGAAGAAGGACGAATGGGTGAACTATCTCTCGGACACCGAGAAGATCTTCGAAGTCTACAACGAACAAGGCAAGCTCGAACAATACGGTCATATTGTAAATGGTGTGGCAGTCGAATTCTTCATTGATAACGTCCACACAGAACGCTATATGAGTGGAAAGCTCAAGGTACGTGGCAACACCGACAAGAAGAACAATCCTATCGGCATATGGGAAATGTACGACGAAGAAGGTCGTGTTATCAAGACAAAGAAGCACGACAAGAATGGCAACGTCGTAGAACTCTCAGAATATGATTACGAGAATATGGAACGCAAGACCAGTGAATACAACAATGATGGTGAATTACTGAGATCGAGAATGTACCACATCGAATCATCAGAAGATAAGTCCCTCGAAGATAACAAGTAATAATAGTAGTAGTCATTAACAACAATCATCAGTCATTTGGGGGTTATCTGAACGAATAAGAAAAGCTCGAGCAGATAACCCCAAATGACTATCATTAAAACCTCATAAGAAAATGGAAGCAAATCTCAAGATTTTCGCATCTGTCATTGATTCAAAGACTAAGGAGCAGATCGATTCAATCGTTTCCCGAGATCCATACTCATCAGAAAGTGTGAGGATTATGCCAGATGTCCATGCAGGACGAGGATGTGTTATTGGTTTCACATCAACAACAACTCAAGGAAAGGTCAATCCTCATCTTGTCGGAAATGACATAGGCTGTGGGATGACCTTGGTAAAGCTTGGGAAGATCGACGATATCGATTACAAGGATCTGAACGAATTCGTAGACTTAGTCGCAAAGAAGGGTGTCGAATCTGGTGCCCCATTTGGCGGATTCCTGCACGATTTCATGAAGTTTTATGGGGTACTGATGTCATCACTGCGATGCAATGTAAGTCCCGATGAACTTCAGAAGATCTTCGGCACTTTCGGCACTCTTGGAGGTGGTAATCACTTCATAGAGATCGGGAAGTCAGAATCTGGCGATCTTTATCTTGTGATTCATAGCGGATCTCGTCGTCTTGGTAATCATGTCTACAAGTACTACGTGTCAAAGAACTTTGATGTGATCAAGAAGTCGAAGTCAGAGAAGATCAAGGCGATGATTTCGGAAATGAAGAAGAATGGTCTTCATTCACAAATCGAGGAACGTGTAAAGGAGATACGAGCAAGTGAAGAATCCGCTGACATTCTCGATGAATCGTTACTTTACGATTATTTCCACGACATGGGTGTTGCTGTCGAATTCGCCATTCTCAGTCGCATGTACATGGCGATGTCGATAGGTGAACACCTCGGTCTGAAAATCGACAACACGAAGATTGAGCATTGTGTTCATAACTACATTGATGATCACGGTATTATTCGAAAGGGTGCATGTTCCGCATACAAAGATCAACGTGTTGTGATACCTATCAACATGCGTGACGGCATCATTATAGGACGTGGACTTGGAAATCCAGATTGGAACTACTCTGCACCACATGGAGCAGGTCGTGTAATGTCGAGGACAGAAGCAAGGGAAAAACTTACTCTTGATGAGCTTCAAAAGTCAATGGAAGGTGTAAACACGTGGTCACTCTCCGAAGATGTGATAGACGAATCACCTTCCGCTTATAAGAAACTTGAAGATATTCTTCCATGGCTTGCAGAAACTGTCGACGTGGAAGGTGTCTTAAAGCCGATTTATAACTACAAAATAGCGGAATAAGTAATGCAGATAGTTTTTGATATGAACTACATTGCGAATAGGACAGCGTTCGCAATATCCCCTTCAGAGATTTTCCTCTCCACTCAAGAAGATAGAGACGATCTCCGTCAAGCTGTCCTACAATCGATAAACTTCGTCATCAAGAAGTATAGCAGGGTGACAAACTTTGTATTCTGCTTTGATTCGTCGAAGAAATCGTGGAGGTACGGTCTTGATCGTGGAGAGGATTATAAAGCAAATCGAAAGACATCAACACCCAGGTTCGATCGTCAAGGTTTTTCCAAGTTTATCTCGGAATTTAAAGAGTTTCTCGTGGATAAAGGCTATTGTGTTCTTTCTTATCCTCATGCAGAAGGTGATGATCTCATCTACGTTTCATCGAATCTGATCTACAAATCTGACGAATCAGTTATCATCTGTACAGCGGATTCCGATATGAAACAACTCGTGAAGTTCAATGGTACAAACTTCATCGCAATGTTCAATATGGACTCGTCGAAGATGATGCACTACATTGACCAGAGAACAAAGAAGAAGGAAATCTCCACGCTTGATGACTTCTTAGGGATCTCTGAAAACGTGATCGAAGATAGCAACAGATCGATCATTGAACAGAGATCCGAAAAGATTATCCCAGAGAAGGCATTGTTTGTAAAAGTCTTGTCTGGAGATAAATCCGACAACATCCCTTCGGTTTACAAATATCTCAAGGGAAAATCTGAAGTCTCGTTCACTGACCTCCGTGCATCGAAAGTCTTCGAGAAGTATTATGAAGAGAAGGTGGTAAATGGTGAGATGACCGTTGAAGATGTTTTCGAAGATGCAGATCTCCCAAAGCACATTATCGACGAGGTTCAAAAGTCTCCAGATTACAACGATTCAGAGAAGATTCTCGAAAATATTGGTGTCAATCGCAGATATGTCGAACTCGATTATAAGAGTTATGATGGCGATTATTATGATGCACTTGAATTGTACGTTATAGGAGAACTGACGAGAGTACAGAACAACAGAACGTTTGACGAGTTTATAGACACTCAAGAGATATGGCAATAAAACTGTTCGATCTTATCGATTCGATGTGGGATGATGTAAAATGGGAGAAGATTTCTGAATCTGACAAAAGAACTCACTACTTTATGATCCAGAGATTCATGTCGATCATGTACATTGATGAAACTTCACGTATGAATCTTCAACAGATCAACTATGCTCGAGTTGTCGATTTTTGGAGAGAGGTCATGAAGAGACGATACAAGTCCAAGCCACAATTCCTCTTCACAAAGACCAAGAAACTCGAGAAAGAGAAAGAAAAGAAGATCGCAGTCGATCAAGCAGTTATCGATTTTTATATGAAGCATAACGAACTGGACAAGCGTGACTTCGATATGCTCTTCAAAATGTTCCCCGATGCGCTAAATGATGAGTTGAAAGTGTACGAGAGGAACATGTAAAAATCCCTCGGATAGCCCCCTCGAATCGGTAAATAAGTCGAATCTCTACCGACTCGCAAGGGGGCTATTTTGTATATGGACATTGAACAATTTAACATACTCTACGACATCTTCGGTGAATCGTTAGATTTGCAGAGAAACTCATCTTCGAAAATCAACAGCATCTTCGACGGTGTCCAAAGCATATCGACGAATCTTGAAGAAGTTGCAAAACTCTACAAGGAAAAACTCGAAGAAGAGAAGAAGCTCTCGGAATCTGTACCTCAGATGGCTTCTATCACTTCTCCGACTTCAATGTCCGACATGGCGACCGTATCGTTTTATATTGAACAACAGGCTATTCTCATGGACAAAGTGTTCGGACTGAATGGTCATTTGTTCATGGATACGATGTTCTCAATAGACAAGGGAATACAACTGATCGCAAAACAAAAAGCAGAAATATCAGCAACGCAACCAATTAACAACGCTCCTCTTGGTGCAGATATGAGAACACTCGATCAGATCAGTCAATCGATTAACCTTTTTGTATCTTCTATCAACACGAGTGTAAACAAGAGATACGTCAAGAACATAGCGACATTCAATCGGTCGATAAATGTTCTGATGAAGGGAATCAAAGATGCCGTCGAAAAACTTGACAAGCAGTCTTTGGACACTTTTTCCAAAGCATCAATGTTCGTTGTCGATTATACTCGTGGGGTTGCGGAGATAGATTCAAGGAATATCACCGACAGAAAGATAAGAGCAATCAAGAAAGCGATATCGATCTTCAACATGCAAGAACTTCGAGGGGTTTCTCTTGAAGACACAAAAGCCGTTGCGGAATCAATGTCTGTCTTCTCTGTTCACCTCAAGCCTTTTATGGATTCAATATCCAAGTCGAAGATGCCTTCACAGAGAAGAATCCAAAGAATAATGAGTTCACTTGGAGAATTTGTCAAGAGTTTCTCCGAGGTGATGAAAAATGGTGATGCGTCAAAGATGAAGGCAACTGGGGACATGCTCTCGAGTATTGGCTCTGGGATTCGTAAGTTTGCATGGAGAATCTTCATTGCATCACCAATGCTTGTTCTTGCTGTACCAGGTATGACAATCTTCAAGTTTGTCGTCAAATTCTTGAGGAAGGAATTACAATTCATAGCAAACAATGCCGAAGGACTAAATCGAGGTGCAGTCGGGATTGCAAAAATGGGACTTTCTGTTCTCGCATTTGCAGGATCGATGGCACTTACGACGCTCATAATGAGACAGATCGACGTTCGACAGCTTGTATGGGGTCTGGCGATCACCAGTGCTACAATGTACGGAATGTCGAGATTGTTCATGTACTTTGGAAACTCTCGAAACTCGAGACGAATAGTCTCTGGTGCAAAGGCGATCGCTTTCATGTCAGCTTCCCTTGTCCTTGGTGCACTCTCGCTTTATGGTGTGTCACAGGTAGGGATCGACTTTGTAAACATTGGCGTTCTTGCTTTATCCTTATCGGCACTTGCCGTCGTTTATCACTTCATCGGTAAATCTTGGGTGACGATATCGAAGGGTGCTCTTGCAATGTCCGTGATGTCGCTCTCGATTTACCTTGTCAGTGCTTCGATTGCCTTCGGATCTATGGTCGCAATGAAGAGTTGGAAGGGTGCACTCATCTTTATGGGACTTGCATCTGGTCTTGCTACAATTTGGGGTGTCGCAGGTATGTTCTTCGGCTATATTGCTCTTGGTGCAGGTGCTATGGCACTCGTTGGACTTTCCTTACTCACCTTTGCCCTTCCGTTAAAGATGGTCGGAGAAGCAATGGAGAAGAGCGGTGATGCACTTATCAAGAGTCTCCCAGAATTCATCCGAGAACTTGTTGTTCCAATGAGTATGCTCGGAATTGCTTCACCTCTTATTCTTCTTGGATCTGTCGCTCTTGGTGCAGTTGGCGCATCGCTTCTTCCATTCACGAAGGTCTTCCGAGGAATAAGTGAATCTAAAGTTCAAGTCGATGATGTTTCGAACTTCTCAAAATCGATGACGATTCTTGCAAAGGGAGCATCGGACGCACTTTCTGAACTTTCCTTCCTTGACACTTTCCGAATAGGATCACTGAAAGATGTCGCAAGTATCGTCGACACATTCTCCACGTCAATGGTCAAGTTCTCCACGCTTGGTGACACTTCGAAGCTCGTCGATATTTCTCGCAACATTGGGGAAATGTTCAAGAACATCATGCACTCGGTGATCATTGCCACTTCCCCCGATGCAATCAAGAAGATGTACGACATTGACACGAATTGGCTCAAAATCCAAGGCTCGATCACGTCGGCAAGTAGAATGTCGTCGGCAATGATCGATCTTGCAGATGGTGTCAAGAAATGGACAGAAATGAAGATCGACGATGGGGATGGACAGAAGATTGCGGACAATATCAAGTCGATTCTGGGCGTTATTCCTGCATCAATAGCTCCAATGGGGAGATTCTTTGATGATGATGACGATATGTGGAATCTTTGGGGGATTCTCAGAAAATCTGATAAAGATGTAGAAGAGAAGAGAAAGTTTGAATATCTCAATGGCCAGACTTTCTCACTTCGTGAAGTTCGTAATGGTTTAAGATTCACCGCAAAACTCGGTGATTCTCTTGGGGATCTTGCAGATGGTGTCAAGAAATGGGCAGAAATGAAGCTCTCTTCTTCGGATGTGGAACAGATCGACACGAACATAAGAACAATTCTTGGTGTTCTTCCTCGAAAGATTGCGGACTTCGGGGCGATTGACAAGGATGAGGTTATAAACGCAGGTTTCCTTGGATTGTTCCAAAAGTCATCCGTAGAACGTGGACTTGAATATACAGGCGACCTCGGAAATGCAATAAACAGTCTCGCAGATGGTGTCCGAAAATGGAGAGACGCAAAGCTCACGTCGGCAGATGTCGAAAGAATAACTTCAAATCTCCAAACAATAATGGGTGTTCTTCCTGCTCTTGTCTCACAGTTTGGTGAGCAGGATAAGGACGTGATTCCAACTGGTTTCATGGGGATGATCCTTAAGACCACAGTTCAACGAGGTATTGATTACGTCAAGGGGATCGGTGAAGCACTCATTCCTCTTTATGATGGTGTCGTGAAGTGGAAGACAACGAAGCTCTCGGATGAAGATAGAACAGCAATTCAGAAGAATATCGAAGGCATACTTACCACGATTCCTCAAGTGTTCATGTCTCTTGCAGAAGATGCCGATAAGGGAACTGGGATCTTTGGGATAGCAGATAGTGATCTTCAAAAGGGTGTTGATGCAGTGAAGATGTTCAATGAACCTCTGAATATGCTCGTGAACACGATTAAAAATTACTCATCGATTAAGGATGCCGATATCTCGTCACTCAGAATGGGTGCTACCCTCAAGAAGACTTTGCAGATGATCAACGAAGGATTCTCGTTCCTCACTCCTCACAAGGTCGACACATTCTCGAAGTTCATAAAGCCATTCTCTGAGTTCACGAAGATCCTCACGAAGTTCGGTAAAGATATGAAGGATGTGTCGGCAGATTGGAAGTCGATAGAATCCGTCATTGACAAGGCGAACTCGTTTGAACAGAACAGATCAAGATCCGCATACTCATTCCCTTCACTTTCAAAACCTGCTGGAGGATCTTTTGCAAGCTACCAATCATCCACTGGTTTCAAGATAGAGAAATCAAACAAGGAAACCATGAAAGTGGATAGAAAAGCAGGGGAAACTCCAGAACAGCTCCGAACTCGACAGATTGACAAGATCATCCAGTCGATGGGTATGATCCTTGATGCGCTCGGTTATAGAAACTCGGATGGTGCTGTCCAACAGAACGCAGTCGCATCGATACTTTCTGATCTCAAGGATCTGTTCATGGATGGTAATGCTAAGGTAAGAGTAAATGGCAAGATCGGTTAAAAATAACTCTCCGATATGAAAGAAGGTACTTTCCTTGAGGTCGGAGATGCTCTCGAGTATGAAAACAACAGAAGATGCCTTCGAGTTCAAGGAAAGTACCACGGAAAAACACGAGAGAAGTACATAAATTAAAAACACGAGAATAATAATGATAGGGAATCGTTGGTTTAGACAGATAGTTATCAATGCAACAATGTTCGTCATGTGCAGTTGCTTTATAACGTTTATGATAGTTTCAGTGATGTCATTCTTATCTTCCAAATCCATAACTTTTTACGATAGTAGAAGCGGACAAGACACGATAACTCTGGTTGATACGATATACGTTCAAAGCCCAGATACGACAATGAAGGTGGTTACTGTGGAAGATACCACCATTGTTGAAAATGCAGAATAGACGACAATTGCTGATAAAAGTTATGACGGAAATATGAATGATTAGACAAATCATAATAGACGAATTGAAGTAGAGCCGATGATCTTGATTTTCGAAAGATCATCGGCTCTTCCATTTTTCGGAAATATCCCTTGGTTAAATAACGAAATATAAATAGAAACGATAATTAAAAACATATGGCAAGAGCAACTGTTAGTCTTTCTGATTTGAAGACAAAGTTCAAAGGTGCTGGTGTCTTTACCATGATTTCTGATGAATCGGTAACGTCATATAACGCACCTGGTAGAATCTCTGTCCTTGTACCAGGTTTTTCAAAAGTGGGATGGTTTAACAGACCTTTCCTTATCGAAGCAGGTGATGTTGAGACTTTGAGAAATCTGTATGGCGCACGTGACAAGTCGCTTGAAAGGAAAGGATCATTCTTCCACAAATCAATAGAAGTACTTCTGAAGAATACACCAGTCATTGCGCTTAATCTCGTGAAGTTCAATGATACGCTAAAGGAAGATGGTACTCCTGCAGAAGATGCAGACAAGGTCGATTTCCTATCGCTATCCACTGAACCACAGCGCAAGAACATCGGCAAGACGACGAAGTTGTATTCGTCATTCTTCAAGAAGGATGACTGGTTTATTCCTTCTGCAGAGAATGTTCTCGCAAATAGACGTGATAAGTCAATTTTTAATCTTGTAAACCTTTCACAGCAAAAACTCTCATTCATCATCAAGAAGGCAGAACTTCGAGGATATGACATGAAGCTCAAGGAATGGTATGATGGTAATGTTCCAGCGTACCTTGATCCAGAGACATCAGTCAACGACTACATCATCGAAGTTATCGCTATTGTTGGTGATTATTCACAGATTTCTGATTTTGATGTTAGATTCAAGGGACTGTTTGAAGGTGGTCTTATGAATGCTGACAAGCTTGAAGATTTCCTGCGTCGTCAAGATATCGCCATCAAGTTCAGAACTGTAGGGTCACTTATTCCAGACTTCAGAACGAAGAATGGTGAAAATCTCTACATTGAGCAGATGATCAACTCGTCGACGATTTCTCACGGTGTCGTTTGTGCAATTGATAGAGAGCAGATTGAGGATAAGCAGTACAACATGCACGAACGACAGATTGATGTTGTTTGCTCTTCAATCATCCAGAATCCTGCCGATTCTCTGGAGATGCTTTCTCACGTGTCGAAGTCGTTTGGTCAGAGAACAGTAATCGAGCCACGTGTGTTCTCGGAAGAGATGGTCATCGACGAGATCTCACTGTCCAAGTTTGAAAAGATCGACGATAAGACTTTCCTCTTCACCGACAAGGAAGACGAAATGTACGCAAAACTCCTCAAGATTGTCAAGATGGGTACTCGTCCACACGTGAAGGTCAAGAAGAAGTACACTCTGCCAGAACATGACGCATCACACTCTGAAGATCGTAAGCGTGTTGATGGTATTCTCCACAAGCACACGAACGACATCCCAGTTGGATCAAAGCTGGAAATCACTGAAGCAGGTGATATTCGTCTCGTGTTTGGTGAAACCGTTTCGTTCCCTCTCGGGAAGGCAACGTTCAAGGTTGTAGAAAACGAGAACGCAGTGTTTATCGACGGATCTCCTGCAAAGAACGCAGATGATGTCGTGGCATATGCCAAGAAGATCGGTTTCAATGCAGTGAAAACTGAAGGTGGTAAGGTTGATATCATCCCCACTACCAAGAATCTCGCAGAAATCAACACTGCAGTTCTGACGACGGCACGCCACGACGTGTTCGACACCTATGACAAGACGACTGGTGATGTTATCAAGAACGCCGTCGGTAACACGAATGTTGCTACTCTCACGAGAGAACAGTCCGACGTGAAAGATACAGACCTCAAGGCAACGATTTCTGTCTATGGTGATGGCAACATCTACGTTGAAGACGACACCGACAAGAACAAGTGGTTGTTCCTTGAAGATATCAACATTGGCTCTATCGAAGGAGGTACTGCTCGTGTATGGGCAGAAGGTTCAAGCATAGAAGGCACTGTGGTAGCTATTAACTACGATCAGAAGTCACGTGAGATTTCGGACAGTGTTAGCGTCAGTTGCTATGAGTTCTATGTCACCGCTGTCGGAAATGAAGAATCAATCTTCCTCAATTCTGCACCGAAGATAACGATTGGTGAGTTCGACTATGGTAACAAGATCGAGAATGTTCTTGATGTTATAACTGACAAGTCAAACAAGCTCTCCTATCAAGACGTTGAACTGATTAAGACCTTCTATAAGGACGCTACGTTCAACATGGAGAACATTCAGAAGATCTCGCTTGATCTGTCGTCTATCAAGTCACAGAAGACGTTTGTCGTCGAGCAGAAGGTGTTCGAAAAGAACCCTATCGAAATCGGGGACAAGATCAAGACTTCGGAAAGCGTACAGAACGTGGTCTCGATCAAGCAGGAACTCGTTAATGGCAAGAAGTTCTTCATCATTAAACTTGATGGCGCAATTGGTGAGGGTCGCTTCTACAGAGAGGTCTCTGTTCACGAACTTACCAAGTTCTACAAGGTGTTCTCTCTTGATGGATTCCAGATTAATCCGAAGTCTATCCCAGATGGATCTAACAAGTCTATCCGCGAGATTTACTCAGTGATCTCTGAAACCAACATCAGCAAAGCACTTTCTGACCCCGAAGCGATCTCGTTCCGATACATCGTTGACACTTTCAATGGTGGTATCGAACCAAAGTGCAAGAGCTATATTTCCGAGATTGCTAAGAAGCGTGATATCTGCATGGCGATCATCAACATTCCTCGTATCGATGAGTTCAAGAAGCACAAGAATCCAAGATTCACGGCATCACCTACTTCGACTAATCCTTCTCCTTCAGTAGAAGTTCGCTATATTGTCGAAGGTGGGAACAAGGCAGAATCTCCTGAATGGCTGTTCTCTCTTCCCGAAGAAGAGCAGGGTGCATCACACTCGGCATTCTTCTTCCCAAATGTTTCAGTTACGGAGACTGACGGCTCTACGTCATCTATCCCACCTGCCAGCTATGTTGCATCTTGCTTCATGCGTAAGTTTGGGACAACGGACGAATACAAGCCTTCTGCAGGTATCATCCGTGGTGCTATAACTGGTGAAGGTGTTACTGGTGTTGACTTCCGTCTTGGATCTGATGATTACCGTTCTCTTATCGAGTTTGGTATCAACCCAATCATCATCAAGAACGGCTCTCCGATAATCTACGGTAACGAAACTGGCTATCAGAGATTCACGTCTGCACTCAACAACATCCACGCTCGTGACCTTCTTATAACCATAACTGAGGAAACGAAGAGACTCATCGATCCTTATGTTTATGATTATAACGATGACACGATGAGAGCAACGATTAGAACCATCCTCAATGGTTACTATGGTTCTCTCCGTGATGCTTATCGTGCAATCGAAAGCTTTAAGATAACCATTGATAGAACCAACAACCCTGGGTGGCTGGTTGACAACGATGGTGTTCTTATTGACGTTGAAGTCACGATCACTGGTGTTGCCAAGAAGTTCATCAACAGAATCACCCTTAAGGGAAGATCGGTGAATCAGACAGGCTTTACCATAATATAAGAACTACGAACGACAAGTCATAGTTGTTATAGTTGTAATTATTACTGATCTGGATTGGGCTGTTGGGAGAAATCTCGACAGCCCAATCTCTTCTTGGTAAATCATCGCCTTTCTGTAATTTATAAGAACTTTGGAAAATGTAAAAAACATAGCTGTTGTTAAGTTGTTATGTCGGGTTATCGTCGGGAGACGATAACCCGACAGATTTTTTGGAACATATCGGAAAACAACAGCTTCATGGTGAATATAAGACTTATGATTTGATTTTAGTAGCAAAAGGAAATTAAGCTTGGTAAGTGGTGGTTGTCGTCGGGAGACGGTGACCACCACGTTTTTTTTGTTACATAAAGATCCCCCAAAACAAATAACTACTTTAAATAACGAAATATTCTCTTATGCAAAGAAGAAAAAGCAATGGATTCGTTGCTGGTCTCATTTCAAAGTATGCGAAATCGATATCAGATATCGGAATTGATTATTCTATAATAGCGAGAACAAAGTCAATCACAAAAGATGATGACGATGACATCTATGACGACAGACAAAGAGAAGTCAGTGATCCTTATGAGGATATGTCATACGAAAGTAAGAGAGATGTTTATCGTAAGTTCGCATCGTATAACGAAATAGAGTACATTCTCGATAGCGTATGTGACGATTCAATAATCCCCGATGAGTTCGGGATGGCGTGTTCGATAAACATAAGAGAAGAAAAGCTACTCGCCTATCACGTTTCTGTTATCAAGAAGAACTTCGAGCAGGTTTACAGCATGCTCAAGTTCGACCAATCCAACAACCTTTGGAAGAAGTTCAGATCTTATCTCGTCGATGGTGCTATTGCCTATGAGATCGTGTATGAATATGAGAAGAAATCAGAGATCATGTCCAAGATCGAATCCATAAAGGGAAAGATAAGGTCAGTGAATGAATCGATCTCTCATATTCAGAATGACGTAAAGCGATCAATGCTCGTAGTAGAGAGAAAGAGAGAGGAAAGAGCTTTAAGACGGTACGAAGAAATCTACAATCTTTCGTCATCAATGTCTATACAGAACAGAGAAGACGGAGAAGAGGTTGTACCAGTGAAAATCATCGGTTTTGTTGAATTAGACCCTGCAAAACTGGAGAAAATAACAGATCCCGAATCTGGGAAGGTCTATTGGTTCTACTCAGAAAACGGTAGTTACCTGTCCGACAATCAAGTCATTAGAATTTCTTATTATGATGAATCAACTTCTGGAAATGTTTCTTATGTTGAAAGACTTATAAGAAACTTCAACCTCAAGCGAAAACTTGAAGATTCTACTGTTGGTTGGTTTATTATGAACTCGCAGTACAAACTCAAGATGGTAATACCGATCGCCAACAAGACGAGAGATAAGGCAAAGGAAGCACTTCGAAAGGTAACAAACAACTACCAAGAAGATCTGTTCGTAAATGCAATGACTGGGGAAGTCACTATTAACGGAGAACCAAGAATTAACTATTCACGTAACATTGTCTTCCCAAATCGAAACGGTCAATCTCCTCAAGTTGATGTTCTGCAGAGCAGTGGGCCAGATCTGTCATCAATGAAGGTGGTGGACTATTTCAACCGAGCACTTCGAAAAGACTCTCGTATTCCACTGAACAGATACGACAGAGATCAATCGAACTCAAGAGCGATAATCTTCAAGGCAGATTCTGTGACTTATGAGGATATGTCCTACGCAAACTTCATAAACAGAATAAGAGCATCATTCTCTGAAGTCCTCAAGAAGCCGATTTACATTCAATCTCTTCTTGATTGTAAGGATCTCGTGGCTTTCCAATCCTTGAAGTCGAGCATCGGTTTCACTTTTAACACGAACTTCCTCTTTGAAGAATCTCGACAGGCAGAAATCATGCGTGCAAGATATGAACTCGTCAAGAACTATGAAAACATAAAAGGTGAAGATGGTGGGATGCTGTTCTCACAGAAGTTCCTTTATGTGACGAAGTTCAAGGTCTTCACCGAGGAAGAATGGGAAGAGAACGAAAGAATCAAGGAAGCAGAGAGAAACAAAGAAAAACAAGAAGGATAGTAGATGGACTTTATAGTAAAGAAGAACAACGATGATGTTTTCATGCGAAACATCATCGTTGCGTTATCAAAGTTCTTGTATGATGTGATAAAGATCGTCGAGGTGAAAGATGGCGAAGAAATCATGAAAACTGTCAAGATCTTCTACGGTTCTGTTGATCAGCAGTATATTTCCGATGTGTTTCTTGATCCTCATCAATATGAATGGTTACAAGACGATCTGACAGAAGATGACTACAAGAAGATCATAGAAGGACAATATCGCAAAGTTCCCTATGGTGTCTTCACTTTTGAAAGTGCTGGACTTCAACCAAACCAGATGTCGGGAGGATATGAACGTGCAGAGTTTGTGATGGATGTCGAGAACGAGATGGGAATTTCAACAGAGACTTTTTCGGCACGTACAAACTTTGTCCCAGAGCAATTCAACGTCAACCTCGAAATTAAAGCATCTTCTGAAATAGAACGAATGAAGATCTATGACGTTTTTATTGAAAAACTCTGGAAAGCGAACATGTTCTATTTCAGATATAAAGGTTTCCAAGGCTTGCCTTGTACAGTGACTTTCCCCGAGAACGCACAGATGGAGAAGAATTTGTCTTTCAAGTCTAATGCGAATGATAAACTTCCGATGATGAAGCTTGCTTTGAAGCTCGACACTGTCAGACCTATCATTGATGAGACCACGATAATGATGAAAAAGAACCAAGCAAAGGTAACTTTCATCAACACAAAAGTGGTGATCGGTGGAAATGGGACTAAGAAATATCCAATAAACATTATCCCCTCATCTTCCGAAATAAAGACACACGAACAGACCGAAGATTTCTGGGCAGGTGAAGAAATCTAAATAAGCAAACGTTTCTGATCGATATGAACAATTGGAACAAATCATACAAACAAGGAAAGCGAATCCTCGAACACAAATCTAAACCAGTGAGAATTTTTGAAGATGATGAATATTTCCTCTTCGAAAGTGGTGACACCATTGAACAGATTGCATACAACTATGAAGACCTCGAACATGTTGTAGACATTGTCGACAAGAAATTGGAATCCGAAGACGAGGAAAATGTGGACAAAGGAAGAGAACTCTGTGATAGAGTGATTGAAATCCTTGATAATCTTGAAACAGAGTACGATTTCCAATATGTCCTTGAATTGTTCAGATCATATAACGTGCCTTCTGTCGAAGATCTGACAATAATCGATGAGAACGGAATCCTTACAGAAGATTTCAGAAATGACGTGCTGTATGGTGATGGTACGTCACTCAGACTTTTGAGACTTCTCAAAGAGTACTATGGAGACAAAATTGCTACTGATGTTCTCAACACTCTCGATAGAGTGACTTTAGTAGAACCGATTTACTCTGTTGATTCAATCCCACCCACTGTTGATGCGAAGGTCTATGAAGATCTCTCATTCAGAGATTATATCGGTTATGTCATAATGACTGCCACCGACGAAAGCGATACGTGGATTTGTATTATGAACTCTGATTCGGGTGACTATGCTATTGTCATTGACTATGTCGCAGGAACAGAGAACACTTTCAGAGTAACACAAGACGTTATCGACACGATCTTTGAGTATTATGGTGTTGATGTTACACCTCTTCTTCAATCCCCAGTTTCCGTCATGGAAGCACGTGAGGATAACAGAGCAAGTGGTGAAGATGACAAGCCAGCAGGTGTGTCAAGAAATAATGACGAAGAAGGAGAAGGAGAAGATGATGTCGAAGATATTGTAGAAGATGTCGATGCGGATCTTCAGAAGGAAATCAGCGTTCTGAATGAACAGATTGAAAAAATCGAAAGTCTCCCAGAAGATATCCGTGAGAACGAGAGAATCATGGAAATCTACTACATTCTTCTTGGGAAACGTGAGTACATCCAGAAGAAGAGTGATGATGATAAATCCAAGGAAATCGTCGACAGCATCATATCAGAAATTGAGGACAACATAGGAGAAATCGACAATGTCTTCCTTGATGATGATCGCAATGAGATAAAGGTCAATGAAGGGAGATTGTTTGAACACGAAGGAATGAAAATCAGACCTATGGTCACTGGTTTCCGATCTCACAAGACGAAGACCCTCATCGTCGAAAGTGGCGGAGAACGTAAGAGATACGATATCACAAACGGATCAAGAGATGTCCTCAAGAAAATCTTCAAGGTGAATGAAGCAGAGGATGTCGCCAACATTAGTGATGCGTTCTCCATAATAGGTATCATCAAAGACGATAGAAAGCTTGTCGATTCATTTTACAATTCACTGGTGAATATTGCTTATAAGATCGACGGATACAAAACCTCATCGGACTACAAGAAGTATATCAAGAACGTGGTCGATGATGGAGATTATGAAAACAAGTCTGACACCTTGCCTTATCTTGTAAATGTTGCGTCTCAAGACGTGAAGAGATTCAACGCTGTGATAGAAAGAACGAAGACGAAACTCGGAATGTAAAAACCCGCTATTTTTTAACATCAATATAAAGAGAGAGCCTTGTGTGGACTAGTAACAAAACTACCCATACAAGGCTCTCAAGTGTATTTCCCTTGCGCTCTCTTCCTCTGATATTATGAAAACACGAGGGAACATTTCAGAACGCAAGGAAAGTACCTCTCTTTAATCAAGGCTTTCGAACACACTTTCCTTGCGTTCTCTCATATTGAGACTCGTGAAAACACGTACAAGCTCGTCAGAGTGCAAAGAAAGTACCTCTCTTTAATCAGAAGAGTATGTTTATAAACGATTGGTGGCTACCAGAGAGATCATCTCCGATAGCCACCTTTCTTCTTTACAATTTTCTTTTTCTCCCTTAGAGATACTTGATGAATGAGAAATAATCTCGGTTTTCTAAGTATCTCGGTTTCCCTTCATTCAGATAAGCTTCCTTTTCAAAGGATATGCTCACGTAAGCTTCGTCATGGTTCTTCTTTATCGCAAGTCTGATGAGGTATTCCAAGAAATACCACACATAAAACGCACAGAATGAGAGAAGCATTGTGAGGATCGTGTACTTGATATTAATGCTACCTATGAAAGGAACATTAAGGATCGCAAATACTGCAAACATCAGTTCTTTCCATTGTTCTACGTGTATTAGTTCGTGGTTCACGATGACACTATCGGCATCATTTTTACTTGATCTGATAAACACATGACCAAACAACATCATAGCATTATAATCCTTGGGTAGGAGAAATCGTACTAACTTACTGTTATAATGTATCATAAAAGCGGATTTTGATTAGTTTATATACTTTTTCGGGAAGGTAAATAACACAAATTAAAAAAAGACTTCGACATTATGTCAAACAGTATAGACAAGTTTTTAGAGAATGTAGCGAGACATGACATCACGTCTTTGGAGATAATCAACGCCCTCCAAAAGATGATGATCGATGAATCTGATACTGTTAGAATAGAATACATCCTTGAGAACGGCAAAGAATCGTTCGACGTGCCTTCTCTTTCGCACATCATCCGCAGACTTGAAAGAATCGACAAGAACATAAGGAACATAGTCGCCGATGGTGAAATGCAAGCATATGTTGTCACGCAAGATGGCGTTCGAAGACAACTTATAAACATCAAGAGATTTACACCAAACGAAATCACAATCACTGATGACATCATTTCGAAGTCTTTATACACACGTGAAAACCTCAAAGGTGAAAAATCGACGTTTATCGACATTGACATTTCGAAGCAGGTCGAAGAGTATAAGTACGATTTCACTCATGTACAGATAAAGAAGCTTTTCGTCGATGGTTATGATTTCTCTGCAGGTACGAAATACGAGAATATCCTCAAACATCTTCATTCTACGGCGAAGAAATATAAAGAACAAGAATCGATCGTTTGTGTCAAACCAAGATCACGAAACATCACCCGAGATTTCAAGATATCGGACATTTCCCAAGACGGTTATCTTCTTGATAATGGATCTGGACAGAATCTCTCGTATACAGAATCGATCGACGGTGACGTGACAATCACGAGATCAGTTACTGTTGGATCAAAGTTTACTGTTGGTAAGAACACTCTTTGGTCAGTTTCGGAAATTGACAAGTCCACTGGTTATGTCCGATTTAACACGGTTTATGGTCTTGAACAAGTATCCATTGGTGATGTCATTAAGATCGATATTGAAGACGAATATGGAACAATTGTCCCAGTAGAGCTTCATTCATCAGAACCATTCATTCTCTTCATCAAGCCCATAAATCAGAAGTGGATAGCTTCAGATGAGTGGGGATCTTGTAATGTCTATGTGAAACCCGACGTTCAAGTCGAAGAGAAAATCAACAATCTCCGAGGTTCTTCCACGAAGAAGGATGTTTATGTGAAGCCGAACGCACCTACACTTGAAGCCAAAAACCTTCAAGTGAAATTGATCAATTCGCATAGAATAAACCAGTTCGAGACGAAGGTAAGAGAGAAATATGCCGAGAAGGAAAACGTAAAGAGCCAAATCGAGATCATCGACAAATCGATAGTGAAACTCAAGGACGAAATGGGTTCGACTGTCGATAAAAACCTACGTGAAAAACTTCAGAAATCGATAGATGAGAATTACAAGCAAAGAAAGAACCTCGTAAGCACGTTCTATTCTCTTGTCAACGATATATTGACGTATACTCGAGATTCTGAAGAATTCAAACCAAAGTACAGAATCAGAGGGTTCTTTGCTATACCAGATCCTACAGTTTATAACGGAATATCCTACGACATTATCAAGTTTGAATGTCAATATCGATATCTCCGAACTGATAACACTGAATCAAACGTAGAGACAATCGACTATATCTTACCCAGTGGTGAGAAACTCAAAGCATACTACTCGAATTGGAATACGCTCCCAATGAACCAGAGAGAGAAGATCTACAACATTGCAACTGGGGCGTATGAATGGAAATCTGAAAATGAACTCGATGCCGATAGCATTAATCCAAATCAAGTAGACATTCCAATATCCAAAAATGAGTATGTAGAAATCAGAGTAAGATCAATCTCTGAAGCTGGGTACCCGACAGTTATCAACATGTCGGAATGGTCATCACCTGTCATTGTTGAATTCCCACAACATCTCGTCGACACATCATCGAAGATTTTCGAAGGGATTGGTGATGACAACATGCTCACGATGATAGAGAAGGAACTCACATCAATTGGTGTTTATGATCACCTTTCAGATTCCCACACATCGGGCGAGAAGATGTTCCACCATTCTTCACGTAACATATCGACGGACTACTTCACTGATGGCGAAAACAAACAGAAATCAGTGATGCAGGTTCTCGATGAGATGAAGAGAACGATCGATTCTATCGAATCAAGATATGGGATCAAGAATTCTCCTCTTCAAATATCCATTCTTGATAGTAATGAGGAAAAGATCATGAACATTGAGAACAATGACCACGTGAAGATCTTTGCTGGTTATTACAAGAATGAGAACGAATCGAACTCGAAGGGGTCGATTATTCAGAAGACGTATTACCTAAGCATAAGAAATCCGAAGTCGATAGATGCCGAACTCTTGTCTTATGTCCCAGGTTTTAACACCCCAGTGACCGAGGATATGAGTGGTTACGTTCACGATGAAAAGACCTTCCCATACAGACGGTACGACTTCCCTTCCGTTGGTTTCAAAACTGACACAGAAGGTGAACATCGACTTCCATTTGGATCTCCACAGATGAAGGGACAGTTCATTTACCAGAGATCACGTGACCTTGCACTTCAAGAAAGTATTGTCGAGAAGTGGAAGAAGTCAACAACTGGGATGTCGGCTTCAGAAAAGGAACTGAATAAGGAAAGAAAAGAACTGAACTTCGGAGATTACCCCACAACTGGGAAACCCGAAACTCAGTTCATTGCAAAGATTGTGGATGGGAAACTCGTTGAAGGAAGTGGTTATCTCACAGATTTCTGCTTCCATAAAGATCACCCACTCTTCAAGAACATAAGTGGTGTCGAAAGTGAACACAAATCCACGATCAAAGACATCATAGCAAAAAGTGTTCAGAGCGCATCTTTCAAGTCGAACTCTGTCAAATCGATAATCGGTGAATCATCTAAGATTGGTTTCCACCACGATGACAGATATCTCGTAGGCAAAGACACTTGCGGTGCTTATGTTTACCTTTCACCACAAAATCCGAAAGCAATAAGCACCAACACGAACATCTACAACAAAGGATTGATCATCAACAATTCAGAAATCAGAATACCGATCATCTTCGAATGTAGAATGACGGACTATTACGGTGATGGTTCTCAAGGTGAAGGTCGTGTAAATGGTGAAGATGGTGTCAAGAACGTGGTCTATGAGAAAGTTATCGGCTTTGACCTTATACAAAAGTTCATCGATGATATCTTCTCATTCGACATAACGATAAAGATGAAGTATCAAGAAGATTAACCTTATCTTGATAAAAATGAGAGAGGGCTGTGGTCTCCAAATTGACCACAGCCCTCTCTCGGTCTATGAATAGTATGAATAGAATCCTTATTTTCTCTTCCTGAAAGATGTCTTCTTGTCGAATCCGTGTCCTTCGATTTTTTGCACGTCTGTAAGCGTCGATTCACAACCGTCTTTGATTTTCGCAGAGAGGTAGTTTTGGATCTTGATGAACATTTCCTCTGGAGGAACAATCCCACCAAAGTTGATGCACTTCAAAAGTGGGTTTTTACAAGTGAAGTAGCTTTCAAATCCAAATCTGGCCACCTTCGGGACTATCTCAGAGACAGGCATTTCGAACAAACATCTGAACATGTCGTCGTAGTCTATGGTTTCATTTCCAAAGCCGTATTTTCTACCATGAGTTATCATATAAGACATGAACATCGAGAAAACGGCATGGGCGTTGTCAATATTCAACAAGAACGAAACACTGTCCGAGAGTTTCTCCTTTTCATCGATCTCCTTTGTACAGATAAGAGAAATCGAGCGGATATCTTTGTGATAGAAGCTAAGTCTTTGGAAAGGATGTTCACCTCTCAAAGAATCTCTCTGAGGATCAACATCCACTCGTAGAAGATACCACGTTGTTGCAACTTCTACGAGAAAATAAGCAAGATTGTCGTGACAAGAGAAACGAACATCTTCGTGTTGAAGATTGAAAGCGTGCCTATCAAACACGATCTTTCGATCTACACCATAAACGCCTTGGATGTAGTCGTAATAGTCTTTGCTGTTGTCAAGGATTAGCATACGTCGAAGTTATTTCTTTGAGATATGTTCCACACACCACTTTTCAACAGTGGTTGCCGTGTCGATCTTCACGTGATCATAACCGAGATCTTTCATTTTCTGATCAAAGTTCTCGAAGAGCTTGTCATCACTTTTGTTTCTCGAGACGTGATCTTCGTATGAAGATTTGTCACGAATCTGTCTTCTCATCATAGTGACCTTGTTTTCACAGATGAGTTCCGCAATCTTTATTTTCCAACGTAGATTTTCGGGAATATTCTCGAGACCAGTTGGTGAAGTGATAAAGAAGTCACATTTTTCGAATTCTTCTTTCGTAGTTCCATAATATTCACCTTGGAACTGCATGAACTGGATGAACTCGTCCTTCAAGATCATCTCCGCAAACTCTTCTTTAGAGACAAAGTGGTAATCTTTGCCTTCTTGTTCACCAGTTCTTGGTGCTCTTGTAGTATGACCTATTGCTGGTTTGTATCCAAGAACAGTGAAGATATCTAAGAAGTGATTCTTACCAACTGCAGATTTACCAACGAAAGCTATCTTCTTCATGACTTTCTCTTTTTAGAAGTTTAAGAACCAGTGAATTGATCTTGCAGAATCGATCAGACCATCCAGATTTCGCACGGATTCATCGGACTTTTCGATGATCTTTTCATTTGGCATCTTATATTCCAAAGATGGGTAAGGATTTTTATAGAAAACAGAAGGATTGAAGAACGTGTAAAGAAGAATCTCTTCACGGATCATCTTATAGACGTTCATTATTTCCTCTGGAGATTTTGAAGAAAGATCGTGAACAACTGTAATGTCTCGCATATCAAGAATCTTCATCTTGTTCCGTGTCTTTATGGAAAACTGCTTATAGAACACTGGATCGGATTCCACAATGTAATAGTCTTCACAGAAGAGACCATCACGAATAAACGGAATCGTTTCCTCGTGATTCTCTGTCTTTATACCTTCGTCGTTGATTATCATGTCTTGATACGAAACCACTAAATCACCCCTTCGAGAGTATAAGTCAAGATCGATATTTTCGATCCTTGCTTGTCTACCTTCGATGATTATGAATATATCGTGGTTTAAGACCATATTGCGGAACTGTTCTAATGATTTCATTGTCTTCTTGTATTCTTATGAAAATCCGACGAATCTACTTCATACGTCTTATAATTGTCAGAAAGTGGTTGTTTTTATTCAGAAGATCGGTGGAAATGGAAAGACAATGAACAAACAGTGAAGACAATGATTGATAATCGACCATAATCGGAAGACAATGGTTATCGAATGGTTGAATTAAAGAGAGGTACTTTCCTTGTCCTCGAAGTGATTCGAGAATATGAAAATAGCGGAAACTATACTCAAGCTCAAGGAAAGTACCTTCCTGTAATCAGAAGAGGTATTCTTTGGAATGATGGGTTTCTGTCGGAAGACAATGACTATTTCCAAGGATTATGAAAGGATAATCAAAGACTATGACTGACTATTGAAAGATTATGAAGACAATCGACCATAATCAAAGACAATGAATGATTGTCGTCTTTGTGTCTTCCTTGTCTTCAGACTTATCAAATGGGGTGAAAATAACTCCAAGTATGCCCAAGTTCAAGGAAAGTACCTCTCTTTAATCAGAAGAGTACTTTTGTCCAATGATGGGCTGATAATGGAAAGACAATGGAAAAAACAATAGAAAGACAATGGACGATTGTGGACTATTGTCTATGATTATTGAAAGACTATTGACTGTTTTCTTGATACTTTCCTTGTCCTCGGAGCTATTCGAGAATATGAAAATAGTGGAAAGTGGATCAGAATGCAAGGAAAGTACCTCTCTTTAATCAGAAGACATATTCTGTTAAATGATGGGTTATTGTCGGAAGACAATGAATGATGATCGATTATTATCAAAGACTATGAAAAGACAATCCACAATAATCGAAAGACAATGACGATTATCGAAAGACAATGACGATTATCGATTGATCATTGAAGACTTTGAAGGATTACGAAGACAATGACGATTGTTGAAAAATTCTCAAAAGACTATGAAGGATCATTGAAAGACTATGACGATTGTTGAAAATTCTCAAAGACTATGAAAAATTCTCAAAGACTTGGATTCTTGGACTAATAGTCAGACTAATTCTTGGAGATTATTCGGCTCAGTTGTCGACAAACTGCGTGCTTATTCGTGTGTATTCCCGTGTGTATTCCCGTGTGTATACTCGTATACGCATGCGGTATTTCAAATCATCTGGAAAAGTAAATGCGAAGCATTTACAACTGGTTTGGAGAACAAACTATGCACGCTAGTGCATAGGTTTCTTCCAAACCATACATTGAGCGCAGAAATATCTTTATTTCTCAGATTAAAAATCTCCAGTTTAAACGATTGGTACCGCCAGCGTGTTAGGTGACACGCACGTAAAACTGAAGGAATTCCTGCGTATACACATGAAACTTTAAAAAACGTACGTATAAAACTTTAAAAAAGAGATCCAACAATTAACATTCCTTAACATAACCTTCCACCTCTCTTGATTATAGGAATTGTGAATAGACATCCGACATCAATTCAACTCATCAACTTCAACTGATCAATCAATCTACAACTCTACAACTCTACAACGAATTCCAACAAATAATGATCCTTGAGATAGAACTTAACCACTCATCCTTGAAGAAGGGACAGAATGTTACGGAAGAGGACATTCTTATGGAAATATCCCGACTTGAGAGAGAAGCAAGCTATCAGTCCACAATTAACAAAGTCTCGAAAGTTGCTCTCAACTCAATCTACGGTGTTCTTGGTTATCATTCATTTATCCTTTACGATAGAGAAATCGCAAGATCAGTTTCTGAGCAATCTTCTCATGTGATCCGTTACACCATTCTCTTCTTCAATAGGTATTTCCAACAGAGATTTCCAAATCATCGGGAACTGCATGCAAAGATGGGAATTACAAAATGCGAACCGATCGAGTTCAACGCTGTAAATTATGCCGACACTGATTCAGTGTTTATCCGCTACAAGGACATAATGGACAAAACGGATTACAAAGGGACTCTCGAGGAATTCGTCTTTGATATTGGTTCATACGATCTGAATGATTGTGTCAAAGATATGCTCGAAGGCTATATCCGCAAGTTCAACGGATTCCAACAGAAGATCGACGGACAGCGTTCAATGAAGCTTGCTTTTGAAATGATCTGTCATAACGTCTTGTGGACATCAAAGAAGAAGTATATCAAGAATATCTCTTGGGAAGAAGGCGTTTACTTCAAGCCACTCGAAAACGTGGAAGTCAAAGGTCTCGATATCAACAAGTCATCGACACCAAAGTTTGTTCGAGAACTTCTCCGTGAGACAGTTCATTACATTTTGCAACACCGAGAACTGAATCTTCGAGATTTCATCGACCACGTCAAGATGCAAAAATCAAAGTTTGAAAGTGCAAACGTGGAAGATGTCGCAATTTCTCAGAGAGTTAATGGTTATGAGAAATACGTCATCACGGCAAAAGATGGTGTCTTTGAATATGTCAAAGGGGTAACAATTCAGATCAGAGCATCGAGTGTTTATAATGCAGAACTTGCAAAATCGAAGTACAAGCACAAATATCAACAGATCAGATCTGGGATGAAGATTCAGTACTACTATTCGACAGATCCACGATCGGATGTTTTTGCATTTGTCAACGGTGATCCTTGTTATGAATTCCTTTATCCAATCGATTATTCCAAGCAGTTTGAAATGCTTTATCTTTCACCACTTAACAAGATAATCACATCGATTGGTGTACAAGCACTACCAGTTTCATTGATCGCTTTCGATCCACTTTGGTAAACAGATGAGAACTTTAAACTTTGTCTACGGTTGTGATGTCTTTGGAAAGAAGGAAGGGACTTGCGGAGATCCCTTTGACGATTCGAACATAGTCCCCACGGAAAAGTCGTCTTGTCCATACTGTTATGTCCGTTACAAGATGTTCCCAGCCCGTGGTTATGCTGATCAGTTTTTCCTACAACCAAAGATAAATGTTAAACACCTCCGAGATTTCATAAGTCCATCAGAGGTCTCTGAAATCTACATCGGCTCGATAATGGGCGACTTTTTAAGTCCATCTATCGAAGACAAGGACATCGCATGTGTCTTTGACACTTTCGGAGATTTCCCACAACACGTCTTCTTTCTCTTATCGAAGAATGCTGGAAGGTACTACAAGTTCCTCAGAGACTATTATCAGAGACCCATTCCAGACAACGTCATTATTGGAACATCTGTAGAAAATGACAACTTCCGTCATAGGGTCGATCTTCTGAGAGCATCTTTGAAGATTTCTCCAAACACAAGACTTTGGTTGGAAATCGAACCTCTTCTTGGATTTCACACGAGGACTGATTTCTCGGGAATTGAGTATGTCTCATGTTCTGCGCTTGGTCAAGATCAAATCTACTACCAGAATGGGAAAAGGTTTCCATGGGTCTTTCGTGAAGAGTGGATGCAATCGATAATCGACAACGACACACTTGATAAAAACAACCTGTCAATCTATCACAACATCAAAAATCTCTGCACGTCATCTGTTATAAAAGATTGGGAGAACCCGAACCTCTATGAAAGGTTCTTCCACAAATCTCAGAAAGAAGAAACATTATGGTAAAAATCGTCTACCTTCCAAGTTTGAAGTCATACGTGGCGAAGATCGGTTCGAGATTCTTCACAGTCCGTATCGACATGGACAGATTCAACGACTACAACCCCTGTATCGACAAGAAGAAGTTCCTTTCATGTGCTGGGACTATCGAATACATCGGAGGAAATGCAGTTGTCGTTCCAATGATCAAACTTCTCGTAGAGAGAATAGATGGAACAAAGACCTCTGCGAGATTTCTTTACAGATTGAGCTTTTCGGAAGAATCGTTTGATGAAATGATCGACAACTTTCTCTTCACACTTCTGGAAATCTACGTCACTGAGACGATCCCTTATTCTGATCTTTGGAAGTTCGAAGATGAGATAGTAGTCACTTCGGGGATTGGTGAGAATCTGTCAGTTATCGGTTTCGATGAGAATGGAAAGCGGATCTCCGAAGGTTTCGTAAACTTTGAAAATTGTAGAACACCACAGATTTTCAAGTATTCTTCGGACATCATCGTTATCGACAGACATGGCAAAGATTTGAAGATCCTCGTGAATGGTCTTCTTGTCGAAAGTACAAAGATGACAGTTTCCAGCATTTATAATAACGAATACCTCAACTTTAAGTAACCGAATCAACCATGCCCAAACTAGTACTCGTAAAACTTAGACACGATAACAAGACCATAAGAACCTATGCTGTTTTGATAGGTGATCAATACTACGTGGTCGTCTTTGATGGTAAAAAGTTCAACGAGAAAAGATACTCTCTTGACGGCAAGTTCTGTCTGCTTTTAGAAGATTATCTTGATGGGAACTTCGTCTTCTCAAGAACACTTGGAAGAGTGGTTTATGATGATAAAAATCGTGACATCTTCAGATCGCAGAAGATCCTCGACAGAGTAGACATTTCGGAGGAAGTGTTTGAAAAAATGATAATCGATGAGATCATTTCTCTTGAAATGATTAAGAAGACTGACATTATCGACGATTCTTATTGGAAGTTCCAAGATTCAGTCATTCTCAAAGCTGTTACAGGCAAACATTACCTCTTAGTGGAATACAACGATGAAACAGGCAGTTATTCATCTTCGAAGCTTCACTACCATTATGGAAAGAACGTAGAAATGGTCTCCGAAGGTAGAAACATTATTATTGAACTTGACTATGCTTGTATCAAAAACATGCTTGTCGACGGAAATATAAAAGAGGAGGTTGAGGTGTCGACTTCAACTATTCTTTCAAACAAGGATTTTTTAATTTAGAACTCGGTGAAAATATGACTACACTGCTGGATGACTACTTCTCTGTGAAAGACTATGTTCGGAGAATGTTCAAGATCCAAAACAAGATTCCAATGTCTTACTTCTCAAAGAAGAAGACTGATGAGGAATTCGAACTGATAATCGAAATCTATAACAGACTAAAGGAACTACCAACTTACATCTACAACGACATGGAAGATGGTGAAAATGTCGACATTGCGATTGATGACAGATTCGGAGATCTTTTAGAAATTGTAGAAGAAGATCCAATGAATCTTAAAAACATCGATCACTACAGGGAAATGGTAAAACTCATCGACACCTTGGAAGATCAGATCATAGCTTAAAAAAGAAGAGAAAACAAAAGAAGAAACGGTCATCTTATCTTTACGACAAGATGACCGAAACGTTACTAATCAGCCAATCACTGGTCAATCACAAACAACAAATAAAGATCAATCTCAATCAAACGATTATGAACATCTTCGAAGCATTCAACGAAACGAGAACGACGAATGGTGACAGAGCCTACAAGAGATACATCGGAAACCCTTATGTCGACTTCTTGTTCAGACTTCAAAAGATCCGTGAAATCGCAAAGTACAAGGGTCTTGCAGAAGTAGAGAAACTGATAGTTGTCGATTATCCCGAGTTCCTTGAGAAGAGTGAGTTCAACCGCTTCTTCTCAATGTACATTAGAGATCCTCGTATGGGGATTGGTGAAAGAGAAATCGGTCGTGTTCTCTTGAAGATTCAGAATGTCTCGATTGATGACGTAATCGATGTTGGTCGTGCTGATGATATCCTCTTCACTCACACCCCGAAGGAAGTCGTGGGGTACATCAAGGAAGCTATGGACAACGATTCTATTCGTGAGAAATATGAACTTCTGAAAAAGTGGCTTCCACGTGAAAGATCCAAGAAGTTCAAGATCATCAGAAACGAACTCCGTAGACAGAAGATTTCGAAGACAATCTATCGTGGATGGTGTGCTTCTCCTATGACTATCGAAGCTGTAAGATCACGTGGTGAATTCCCAGATGATTACTCACATGTTCCTTCACTTTCTATGCTTCGACATAAGAAGGAATTCTTCAAGGATGAAAACTTCAAGAAGTATCTCGAGGAACTCAAGTCTGGGAAGACCAAGATGAATCAGTCCGTTTCCACGCCATACGACATCTTGCGGTCATACAGAAACACTGCTTTCGAAGGTGATGAGTATCGTTACACGGCATATGACGGAAGTATTAATCCCAGCGCAAAGGCAGTTTCGCATGAGAAGTTCTACACTGAAGCTTTCAAGGCTCTGGGTTCTATGAACTTTGGGAAGATCATCCCAATTATCGACGGATCGGGATCAATGTTCGACAGATTCGATTCAATTGGTAAGGCTCGTTCAATTGGTCACTACGTTTCACGCCATTCTGATTATCTCCGAAATCACTTCATTGTCTTCTCGGATGATTCTCGAATTATGAAGTTGACGAAAGATGAAGACTTCTCCTATGTTCGTGATATGGCGATTCTCGAATCGTTCGGTGATTGTACTTGCACGAACTTTGAAGCAGTTCTTCGAAATCTGAACAACGTGACGACGGATCTGCCAGAATACGTCCTTGTTCTTAGCGATATGCAGTTTGATGATTCTTATGATAGAAACGCAACACATCTTGATACGCTCAATCAGAAGGGTGTGAAGATGATCTGGTGGAATCTCTCAGTGGACAATGTCACACTACCAACTACGAGCAAGGATGGGAATGTCTTTGTAAGTGGTTATTCACCTCAGATTCTGTCAATGCTTTCTGGGGAATTCGATGCAGAATCATACGTAACAGAACTCATAGAAGACTATAAGAAAAAGAGAAGTAGATAGTTGCTATTCTTTATTTTAGTTTGTGCCCAAGACCTCACCTTTGCTATAAGAAAGGTGAGGTCTTAACGTATAAGAACAATCAACATAATCAATCAAAGACAATGCAAACTTATCTCGATTTGCTCAAGTACGTTCTTGAAAATGGAACTGAAAGAACAGACAGAACTGGAACTGGGACAATCTCCGTGTTTGGTCATCAAGTGGAATATGACGTAAGTGAAAAGTTCCCAATCCTCACCACGAAGAGAATCCATATGAGAAGCGTCATATTTGAACTTGCTTGGATGCTCCGTGGGGATACAAACGTGAAGTTCCTCAGAGACAATGGTGTGACAATCTGGGATGAATGGGCAGATGAAAACGGAGATCTCGGAAAGATCTATGGAAAGCAATGGAGAGATTTCGGAGGGGTTGATCAGATTCGAGAAGCTATTGATCAGATTCGGAACAACCCAGATTCACGGAGAATAATCGTCTCGGCTTGGAATCCTGCAGAACTCTCGGAAATGGCACTTCCTCCTTGTCACTCCTTCTTCCAGTTCTATGTCGAAGGTGACAGGCTTTCATTGAAGCTTTATCAAAGATCTGCTGATCTCTTCTTGGGTGTACCATTCAACCTTGCTCAATATTCACTCTTGCTCTACATTGTGGCGAAGATATGTGGCAAAAAACCTCACAGGTTTATCCACTCGTTTGGTGATCTTCACATCTACAAGAACCACTTGGATCAAGTAAAGCTACAACTTTCGAGAAAACCATACGAACTCCCAGAGGTAAAGATCTTAGGAGATATCGACATTGACAATATCTCCGCAAATCTCATCGATCAAATCGTAATCAAGAACTACGTTCATCATCCTACGATCAAGGCGGATGTGAGTGTTTAAAAAACCGAACGAACAAATGCAGAAGAAGCTGGTTGTGGAATTCGTCGCATATGTCGATAAGTCATTGTGTGTTAATGACTATACGAATCCGTTCACAGACGAGAAGTACAGAGAATCATTGAGAGAATTGATAAATGGTAATGGTGGTGCAATCGTAGTGATGGACGGTGAGATGTACGAAATGATGGAAAGATCATCGTTTAGAGTTCCGTCAATCGTTCTCTTTGATTATGAACACGAGGACACTGAAGATACGAAGTTCATCCATTCATATGGACAACTTTGTGATTTCCTCAGTCATAGAAATGAGAAGGTCTTTGTGATTGGTGGATACGACGCATGGGCATCACTTGTTCAGTACGTTTCCAAAGTTCACTTCCTCGTCTCTGATGAAAAATGGGGTGATGGGATGACAAGACCATTCTTGTTCGACGTTCGAGAAATGTGCAGAATAACAAGCTATTCAGAACTCACCAACGGAATAACCCACCAAGAATATGAATTCCGTGAAGACGTTGTTATTTGTAATGGCGATATTGGCAAGGATGTCGAAGATGATGGTGATGGTGTTTGTTGTGGATGTGAACTCTTCTGTCATGACATTATTTCGCATATCAACTTCGAAGGTGAACCTGTCGACAGAATACTTTCTAATGGGTTATCAACCTTGATAGGAAAAGGTGATAAACTAAAGATAGTCACAGATTTCAAGATCTATAAAACATCATCAAACATCAAGATCAATGTTACACAAAGCCATCATTCCAGAGTTCTTGGTCTTGTTATGGAATCGTGTGAAATCATAAACGGAAGCATCGTTATCACTCTCGTTAGCAAGTTATCACATTATACAGTCTTAGACTATAAGAAAGTGGTTGCTGTTGTATATGCAACTGGGAACTACAAACTCATAGGTTGTAATAACGATTTCTCAGAGAATATGGAAACCAGCAAATGGGGAACTGAACTGATCAAACAATAAGATTAAAAATCATAATCAATCACAAACAAAGATGAAGAAGAACAATACCGAAATCGAAATGATCCTATTTGTCAACGACAAAGCGAGGACAATCAACGCCCAGAAGTTGTTATCTTCCCCACAGGAAAGTGATCTTCGAGACTATATCGGAAAGATTACTACTGGGAACATTATCGTCTTTGATGAGGACACGTGTTCTGTCCTCACTTCATCATTACCAAACAGAATCTGTGTTGTAATTACCCAGAACAAGGACTTCAATCGAGAAGGGTTTGTTCGTGCAGAATCTATCCGAGATTTTATCGACATGCTCGGTACGAAGTTCGACAGATATCGTGATGTTTACGTAATGGTCGACAACATCCACATTGCAAGAAGCTTTATAGGTCATGTCGATAGAGTGAAGATGGTCGAAGTCAAAGGATCAAAGGATCACGACAGATATGAACTTTCTGACATTCCTCGAAAGACTATCCTCGACCTTCGAAGAACGATGAACGTTGTAGGTGAACACTCTCTCAATGATTTGGTAAAGATCGTCGATTATGAGTTCAAAGACAATGTCCTCATGTGTACAGCAAGTGTTGATGGTTTTGGTTGTTATGGTGTCTGTGCACGAGAACCAAGAGTTCACGTCAACGGCTTTGGTGAAACTGTAAGAAGAAAGTCTGGTCATCGGGATTCCATAGTTTTACACAAAGGTGACAGAGTTTTCATGAAGACCGATATCGAGATTTACAGAATCCCCAAGAACGTTTATGTCGATATCAAGACAATCTTGTACGGCTTTGTCTGTAACGGATTGTCCGTGGAATCTTCTAGTATTGCCGACGGTGTCGTCTGTGTTGGACTGATAAACATGGGATCGAAACCTGTCACCATACATAAGGATCAAACGATTGCTATTATGGCGGTCAGAGGTGAGCACGAGTTCTTGAAAGTAGCTCATAAAGAGTTCCCACGTGAAAAAGTCGATGGTTGGGACAACTTCAAAAGTAAAGAAGAAGATAACCAGCTATCAAGAGACAAGCGTTATATTGGCAACGATGTTGATGACGTGTCGGAATGTTGCTGTGGTGGCTTTTAATAGAAGAATCAATGATGAAAGTAAAGTTCATAGCCAGTGTTGATAAGAACTTCGCTGTTGGAAACGACGGCAAACTTCTGTTCAGAATCCGAGAAGATATGAAGCTGTTTCGTGAAATGACGATGGGAAACATTGTCATCATGGGCAGGAAGACATATGAAGAGATCGGAAAGCCACTTGAAGGAAGACTAAACATTGTCCTATCACGAGACGACATTTCTATCGAAGGTGTTCACGTTTTCAAATCGATGGAAATGCTCAAAGCTTTCTGTGAATCTTCCGAAAATCGTCAGAAGGATGTGTTCGTGATTGGTGGTACAGAAATGTGGAATCTCTTCAGAAGATACGTGTCGCAAATCCACCTCACGAAAGTCCCAGATGACTGTCACGAATACGACACAGTCTTCCCTTATGATCTCTTGACGGCTTTCACACTCGTTCATCGAAATCAGATCGGTTTCTATGAGAAGAACTATCAACCGATTGTTCACGAAGTCTATGATCGTCTGGGAGATGTGGTGGTCATGAACCGCAAAAGTGAAGAACTCTTGGTGGCCAGATTCGTTGATGTTCTTGAATACGTCGGTAAAAATCCACCTGCGATTCTTGGAGATGATACAGTGAAGATAGTGGCGAATGATAGAATCGCTGTAAGGACTGATCTTCGTGTTTATGAGTTACCTTTGGGAACGCTTGTAAGTGTAGATGTCGTTCCGTCTATGTTTATGAACAATGGACTGATGATTGCAGGGTGGGACATTGTTGATGATGATTTCATCGTTTATATGACACTAATCGGAAAGAAGTCCCTTTCTCTGAAACGTGGTGATATTATAGCAGATGTCAACTTCTATTCTCGTCATCCTCTGATGTACGCCCCTTAAAAAGCCTAAGTATTATGGATAAAAAGTACAGCGGTTATATCGTGATGAGTGATGGCTTGCTATCACCAAACGATCAAATCTCGTACAATGGTGAGATTTTCACGTATCTTGGGAAAGCACTTAGTAAATCAAGCGGTGAACTCTGTGGTGTTTTCACAAATGGTAAAGTGGAATGTCTTATCCCAGTCAGATTCATAAGAAGTATGAAGGACAAGAAGCTTGTGTACTAAGAGAAATACTCTCCTTGGCTCTCCTTGGTATTTCCCTTGATTTCTGAATCTATAGGAGGTATGAAAGCCTTCAGAAATGGTTTCGAGGTCAAGGGAAATATGTCTCTGAAAGTCATCTTCAGATATTAAAACACCTCTGTTCTTCATATGATAGGAACTGTGGGCATTGACCACAAACTTTTAAAAATAACAATGGACATTATCAAAAATCTCGGTTATAACCAGCACGAGATTCTCGACAACATCCAGAAGTTGTATCTCGACGGAAAGCCGATCGATTGCGACATCACTTATTCCAAAGGTGCTTTCTATGGAAAATTCAAAGTGAAGGAAGCGGATGGAGAAACACGTGAGATTGTCATTGAGCAACCTCGACTAAAGTTTGATGTTTTCCCACTTTCGGAAGATGTCCAGAAGATAGAACCCTTAAAGTCACTTCCTCTCGAAGATCTCTCGATCGAATCAATGATGATCGACTTGCCGTTCATCGTCAGACCAACAAAGCCAAACACGTCAGTCACTGATGAAACTGGATCGAAGATGTTCAACAGATTCCAAGGTTTTCATACTCCAGACGACATGTACGAAACGTACTGGTTCTGGATCCGTGAAGCCTATCGTGTGTTGAAGGTAGGTGGCACACTTCTGTTCAAGACACAGAACACAATCTATGGCGGAATCAACCACAACACTGAGTTTTTCTCATTCATGTGTGCCGAGAGAGCAGGGTTTGTCACTGAAGACACCTTCGTTCTTGGTGCAAAGTCTCGCATGATCTCACCATTTATGACCAAGCAGTTGCACGCTCGAAAGTTCACATCGACTTTCTTCGTCTTCAAGAAGCACAAATCTCAGAAGCATAAGAAGTTCAACTATTGGTCATTAATCCCAAAGCTTGAAGAATCTTTCAATAATTAATACAAAACTAAACCGTATGTCAAAATCAGAAATCGCTAACGAGTTCTTGAGTGATCTCGTCGTGCATTCGAAGTATGCAAACATTGTTCAGTCCGAACATAGAAAGCAGACGTGGGAAGAATGTGTAGCAGAACTGGAGAAGATGTTCATTGAGGATTATCCCCAGCTTGAGGGAGAGATCCGTGAGAACATGAAGATGGTGTATTCAAAGAAGGTGTTCCCATCAATGAGATCGATCCAATTCGGTGGTCTTCCTATCTCATACAACCCAACACGAATATACAACTGTTCTGCACTTCTTCTCAATGATACTAAGTGCTTCTCAGAGATCATGCACATTCTCTTGAGTGGGACAGGAATCGGTGTTTCTATCCAAAAGCGACACATCGATAATCTCCCAGAAGTCAAGAAACCAACCAAGAAGAAGCGTTTCCTCATCTCAGATTCTATCGAAGGTTGGGCAGATGCCGTTCGTATGCTCTGCTACTCTTATCTTCGTGGGAATCCTTACCCAGAGTTCGACTATCGTGACATTCGTCCAAAGGGGTCAATCATCAAGAAGTTGAACTGCTATGCACCAGGTCATGAAAGACTCAAGAAGTCAATTGAGCAGATCGACAAGGTCTTCAAGACAGCAATTGGTCGAAAGCTTACACCTCTTGAATGTCTTGACATCTCTTGTTTCATCGGTGATGCCGTGGTCAGTGGTGGTGTTCGTATGGCTGCAATGATCATGTTCTTCGACAAGGATGATGAAGCAATTATGACTGCAAAGTCAAATGTTGCACTTCGAAGCGCAGTCGTAGAATCGGAAGATGACAAGAACTGGTACATCAGAGTAGAACCGAAGAACATCGACGACTTCTATGGTGATGAATCACGAACACTGACCGTTCGCAAGAAGTTCGGTGACTTCGACAACTCTTGGGACTTCGACCAGATCTGCAAGAATTTGTCTGCAAGTTGGTACTACGTGCATCCTCAGAGAGCAATGAGTAACAACTCTGCCGTGCTTCATCGTGATACTACCACACGTGAGGAACTCGAGAAGCTGATGAGAATTGCAGATTCGAACAAGTCTGGAGAACCAGGTCTTTTCTGGACGAATGACTATGACATGATCTCGAACCCATGTGGTGAGATTGCGCTCAACGACTGTCAGTTCTGTAATCTTTCGACGATTGTCGCCTATGACATAACAACTCAAGAAGAGTTCAATCATCGTGCACGAGTGGCATCATTCCTTGGAACTCTCCAAGCAGGTTACACGAACTTCCACTACCTCCGACCAAAGTGGAAGGAACAGACCGAAAAGGAAGCACTTCTGGGTGTATCTTTGACAGGTATTGCATCGGGAACTATCCTTTCTCTCAATGAAACCGAAGCTGCATTGTGTGCAGTGGAAGAGAACAAGAGAGTGGCAAAACTGATCGGTGTAAATGAAGCACAACGAGTCACCACGATCAAGCCCGAAGGGACATCAACGATTGTTGCTGGTGTGTTCGGAAGTGGTATTCACTCGGCTCATGCTGAATACTACGTTCGTAATATCAGAATCTTGAAGTCTGACCCAGTTTACACTTATCTGAAGATCAACGCTCCAGATTTCCTTGATGATGAATATTCTGATAAGGACAAGGCAGTGTTCTCTGTTCCAATGCGAGCAAATCACGATTGCATCTTCAGAACGGAATCGACGTTTGACCTTCTTGAGAGAATCAAGAGATTCAACGAGAATTGGATAGCACCAGGTCATATTTCTGGGGCAAACAAGCACAACGTCTCCTCGACTGTCTATGTCAAGGATGGTGAAATCGATAAGGTAATCGAGTGGATGTGGGACAATCGCAATTCCTACTCTGGTCTCACGATTCTGCCATTTGATGGTGGTACTTACAAACAAGCACCTTTCCAAGATATTACCAAGGAAGAATATGAAGAGATGCTTGAGAAGTTCCCGACGAATCTCGACCTTTCCAAGGTTTATATCGAAGACATCAAGACTACTCAATTCGAATACGCTTGCGCAGGTGGGGCTTGTGAAGTGAAGTCCGTTTAGTATTGATTGATTATTGATTGTGTCGTCGACCTCCGTGGGATAAAAACCACGGAGGTCGATTTTTATAAGATAATAAAAAACCTGTAAGAATGATCATCATTTTTCTCATTATAATCGTCTCTTTCATCCTCTTGTTCTATAAGACGATCAAGCTTTATAAGTACACTTCAGATTGTTTCACAAACATTGTCGAGAATGAAACGATACAACTAAGGTACAAGATGAAAATCGATGGACAAGACGTAAAGAATGTCAGAAAGACAATGTTTAACGTGCTTTATGTCTTCGTAGTTATACCAGATGAAGTGAGAAAGCAAGATCACATGAGCTACATCATCAGCCACCTACAACTTATCGAAGAATCCTTGCAGGTTCAGAATCTTTATGGTCTTGTCAGATCTTCACGTGAACAGTTTGTAAGTGTAGAAAATGATAAGGAACGAACGATTTATCTCGTAAAGTTCAAGCCGATCATTTATGGTCTTGATCTTTGGAGAATCTCGACATTCATACTTTCGATAATAGTCGCAATTTATAATAAAGAAATAGCAGAATTTGTATGGCTAATGTTTTAAGTGGGAACGATCCTTCCTACATCCTTAACCCAAAGATAAAAACAAGAGAACGGTCTATCGTTTTCTCGAATAACCAGTTTATGGACAGTTTTGGAAGAACTTTCCTTGACATGTCCGAGTTTTCTGTAAAGTGTGAAAGATCGTCATCGACGATAATCACGATTGATCCATATGAACAAGTGACAATCCCTTCATTCAAGAACGTGATCTTCACGTGTTTCGACGGATCTGTTGCACATATGAACGATGCACAGATCCGATCGAAGCAGACTTTGCACTTCGGTGTGAATGTGGAAGTCGAGAATCCGAAAGATGCACTGTCGTGGAATTCCAAAACTACTCATCTGAACATAAGTTTTGTGTTCCCACCTTTAATGAGTGAAGGTATCGACGGAATAGCTAACCTCCAAACACAGCGTATAAACATTCAAAGATACCTCTCGAAATCTGGGAAATATGTCGGAGATGTTGAAGATATCACTTTTGAGCATCTTCATATACAGGTAAAGTTCAACATCCACTACGAATATGACGAGATTTTGAATGAACATGATCTGAAGATAAGCGACTTCAAAGTAGGTGGTAAGTTCAGTGGAGGTGGGAAAATCGATACCGAGTGCAACATCTCCAAGAAGTCACGAATTTTTATGCTCTCACCGAACATGGACTATCAGTTAGATGGTGTTGAATCGGTTAGATTCCTTTACAACAGGGAAACGTGGGAGAAGCTGTGTGACAACGGAGCTGTTCTGAGAAAGTATACCGCTCTTGGAAGTGAAGAAGATGTTCGATTAGAGCACGACATGTTCCAATCGAAGTTCTCTATCGGAGAGTTCCGTGGGATTTCGATCATTCTTGAAAACAACTCAGAAACCGAAGGTCTTCTTCAAGAGGTCTCTGTGGAAAAGATCTACAAGAAGTATGATGAATCGTTCAGTTGTTCGATCACGTGTGGTGCTCTCCGAGAACATGACGTTTATCACAGCTTCGGTTTTGTAAGACCTCAAGGAAACAGCGTATCTTTCAGAAATATAACAAGAAAAAAGATCGATTTACAAGTTTTATCTTATGAATAAACTCAGCCTTTTATCAATCCTTAAGGTGTTGGTAAAACAAGAACTGGGAAGTGTTGTCGTCAAGGGCAATCTCCTCAGTTACAACAGTGGTGTGGTATCCAATAACGTCACAGGTCGTACATACAACGTTGTGGCAAACTACAGTTCACTGAATCCAAATGTCGTATCTTGTATGTTCTCCACGTCACAAGATACGAAGCATATGGTCTTCGTGAGAGGTCAAGAACGATTTGATCTTCTTCTGAAGCTCATGGAAGTATGCCAAGACAAGCAAATGTAACTTTTTAATTTCAATCCAAATATGACTAAGAAAGAATTCATCACAGCTCTCGCAGAGCAGACTGGTGCAACTAAGACGCAGGTAGAAGCCATCATCGGTGCTTATCACAAGACTATCATCGAAAGTCTTAAGAAGGATGAGCCAGTGACCTTCGTTGGCTTCGGTACGTACTCGTCTCGTGTTCGCTCAGAGCGTGAAGCCTTCAAGCCTGGTACTAAGGAAAAGATGGTAGTACCTGCAAAGAAGGTCGCTAAGTTCAAGATGTCAAAGTCTGTAGAACTTTAATCACAAGAGAAAAGGGATAAACGAAATCGTAATGAACGGATGGGCTGGTCTTTGGAAACATAGACCAGCCCATTTCGTATAAAAATACTGAAAATATCGGAAATGTCGACGGAATCGATACTGACGAACACTGACGAGTATCTTCGATATAAAAATGGAAAGAACGAATTAGTCAAATCAAACTTAATAAAGAACAAATGAAAGCCAAGAAGCATCACGTGGGCATGTTTGACCACATGTTCCAAAAGGGAAAGATCACATTCTTGCTGGATGGTTATTCCGCAGGTTCATCTGGGAAGGGCAAATGCGAATCTCTGATCGTAAAGAACACGTCGTTTGGATCTAAAGACAGTGATAAGCGTCTTGCAGTCTGTACCACAAACTCTGCAAATGCATCGCATTGGGTTTATGACGACGGCAAGAAGATGATGTTCGAAGTCCTCCCTTCATCGGCTTATCTGCACGAAAAGCTCGAATTCGTCGCTATCGGTCATGGTGCATCATTCTCCGTAGAACGTCTCTTCGAGGAAATCAAGATGAGTGGTCTTCCTCTCGATAAGCTCTTCATTCACCCCAAGGCAGGGATCATCACCAAGATCGATGAAGACTATGAAAAGGGTCTTTGTGATATCGACGGCAACTACTCATCTTCCGATCATGACGGCACAATCGCAGGCGGATCTACTTGCTCTGGATCTGGTGCAGTTCGAGCAAAGAAGGTCGTTCGAAACAAGACAGTGACTTATGCCTACCAAGTCCCAGAACTCAAGCAGTTCATCTGTGATGTCGAAAAGCGTCTTATGACGTTTATGATCAATGGAGGATCAGTCCTTCTGCAGATTGGTCAAGGTTTCCCACTTTCGTATGGTCTCGGCTATAACAAGCAGAACTCAACAAGTCGAAATGTGACGATCAGTGCAGCTTTGGATGACATGAATCTTCCTCCATTCTTTGCAGGTGATGTTATCTTGAATGGTCGCACTTATCCAATCAAGATCAACAACAAGAAGTATCGTCTTCTGGGTGGGAAGCCAGTTGTCCGACTTCACAAGAACTCGGAATCGACGCTCAAGTATTATGCTCATAAGCATCTGTTCGACTTCATCGAAGGAGATGATCACGTTTCTATCGTCACACGTAAGGAATTCATCAACTTCTACGAAATGCGTGAGTTCCCCTACCTTGAATATGAAGTCATCGAATCATTCAGTGGTACTGGTTATTCTCCAATCTGGAACGAAGAAAGTCACCAGCGAGAAATCACGTGGGAAGATGTCGAAAAGAACTATGGGAAGACAATCCCAGATGATGTAAAGTGCACGTCACTTACTAAGCTCCCTCGAAGAGTCTTTGAGTTCGATAAGAGCCTTCTGCACGACGGCATTCTCTACAATCTCTCTCCAAATGGTAAAACTCATATTGTCATCAACTTCGTCAACTGGGTAGATGGCGAAATGGACGGAGAACGTGAAAAGATCACCGAAAAGGTCGAAGATTGGCTCTCCAAGAACATGTTCGCAGAAATCGACACTATCAACAAGCTGGTGGGTGATGAGAAGAAGGTAGTGCTTTCTGTACTGGGGACTGGTCGTGAATCCGACGACTTTGTCGCTGTAGAAGAATAATAATAGCTTCTCTTCCCTCAAGGGAAACCATTAATAAAGAAATGGGGTCATTGTGACGACAAACACGCACACAATGACCCCATTTCTGATTATAAGACTAATAAAAACAAAAACAAACATAAAACAAGTCACCTTTAGCAATCGTTATTATCAACATTATGACTACACCCACACTCACGCCAAACAATTGTTCAAGAATTCAGAAAGTGCTTCGGATTTCTACGATAGTTTTCTTCGTGGTTACAACGATTTACCTCATTTTTGCTATTATGCGTATAGCGAACATAGGTAATGAAAACAAACCTCATGAGATCATTGATTCGTTGAAATACACGAACTCTGTCTATGAACACGATGTTCGGAAGTTGAAGGCGCAGATCGATTCACTTTCCCTACAGAACGAGATCTCTTCCAAGAAGATCGATTCACTTGAAAATGTCGTCGACCAGAAAACGTCTTCATTACGTAGAGCAGAAAAAGCAATGCGATCAAAGATGATGAACTTCTCCCGAGACATCCTCGAAGTTGAACAAGAACTAAGACAAAACATCCTCGAATATGAAAAGAATAATAATAATTAGCTTCTCGATCTTTATGCTTCTCGGTTCTGTGACCAAAGCGCACTCACAGAACATAGAAATCTCAAAAAAGGACGCTGTTATAATCAACCACATGTTTGATCAACATAAGCAACTTCTGGAAATCTCCGCAATGAAGGATTCGATTATGCAGTCGTTGAGAGAGGTCGTTGATGAGAAAACGCTGATCATTGACACGCAGACCGAACAGCTCCGCAAATATTCCGAAATGATGATGAAGAATGACACGATCATTAACAACCATAAGAAGATGGCGGAGATCTATGAAAAATCTCTGAAAAAGGAGAGACGGAAGTCCGAATTTTGGAAGTATGTTGGACTTCTTTCCTCTGCAGTGGCGATCACCGCATTCCTCATAAAGTAGGCTCTCCAGAGTGCAGGAAGGCATCTTCCTTGCGCTCGAGGATATCGACGAATATTTTCACCCCAATCAAATCAAGAAATGTCACAGAACGTATCTCCTCTCGATCACAGGTATGCCGATGTCATACAGAACATGTCGAAAGTCTTTAATTCCGAAAGGTACTACAAGACGATGTGGAATGTAGAAGTCGAACACCTTCTTTACTTCTTAGAGAAGTTTGTACACCAAGAAGTCGATGGAGACCTCATAAGAAACAATTGCACATTCGACAGTCTTGTCTATAACGAGATTCTTGAAGAGGAAAGTGTGACAAAACACGATGTCAAGGCAGTTATCAATGTTTTACAGAGAAAACTGATCGATCTGGAGAAATCTCAGAAAATCGAGAAAGTGTCAGTTTATGTCCACTTCGGTCTGACTTCACAAGACATAGTTTCTCTGTCAATGTCTATCATCATGCAAGAAGCTATCGAAGTCATTGATCGTTCAGTAAACTACGTCGAAGGAATCCTCACAACGCTTCATAGAGAAACAAGGGGCATTTGGTCTCTATCAAAGACTCATGGACAATCTGCAGTCCCTCATCTTTTGAAAGATGACGTTTATAAGTGGCGGTATGATGTCTTGAAGTTCAGACAACATACTAATGGCTACAGTGTTGTCAAGTTCTCTGGTGCTGTCGGTAACAACTTCGCAATCTCGAGACTTTTCAAAATTGATCCTCGGAGAGTTACAGAACTGATGGATTCGTTTGTCAAGAAATTCGGCAGGTTCACTGTTAGTGGAGAAGAAGCAACACAAACCGACAGATGGGAATCGTTCTGTGAAAGATTCTCAGATTGGAATCTGGCCATTTCAAGGATCATTAGTGATATACAACAGATCTGGCAAATGTGCTCGGATGGTTATTTCAAACTGAAGGTGGACGAGGGTTATTGTGGATCTTCGGCAATGCCCCACAAAGTGAACCCCATCAAGTTTGAAAATGCGGAAGGATGCTTCTGTAGATGTCAGAAAGATTTCGAGTTTTATATTAGTAAGTTATCGAAGTCGAGAATGCACCGTGATCTTTCAGATTCAGTGGTGATAAGGATGATTCCCGAAACTCTGTCTTACCTTTATCTCGGATTCTCTTCGTTTGCAAATGGCTTGAAATCGCTCGAGGTGAACGAGGAGAAGATAAAAGACGATCTCGAGGAGAATTATCAAGTGTTCTCTGAAATCGTACAGCTTCATCTAAAGATGAAGGGAGACGAAGATGCGTATGAAGAATCAAAGCATGTGTTTAGAGGAAACCAGATGACACTCTACGACTTCAAGAAAGCCATTAAAGCTCTGAACATTGAGTATGACGAAATCAAGAAGTTCATAGAGCTTTAGAGAAAAACGAAAACTCGTCGATGAAGTCCTTTTGTTTGTAGGTAGTTACATAACAAAAGGACTTCATCGATTTGTTGTATATGGACTACCAGCTCGTAATACCTTCACTAAAGCCGATATCTTACCAGTCATTGGAAGCAAAACAGACGATAAAGATTAACAATGATGAGGAAATCATTGATCTTTGCTCTGAATCGTTTTCAAAGACTGTTCCTATGGACTACACTTTACAGATATCGACAATTTCTGAAGATTTGAGCGGTAGACCTCATCTTGTCTCGAGAATTCTTATGGGCGCAGAAGATGATGCTGATATCTTGATGCATTACAACCACGTCTCGAATCCTTATTCGATGGACGGAACTTTCACGTTCATAACACCAAACAGACAAACAGCTATCGATGCAATCAAGAAGTCCTCTTCTTCCTCGCAAAAGGAGAATGAATCTCAGAGAGAACTCAACAAGAGTGTTGCGGAAAAGGATAAGAAGAGAATAATGGAACTTATACGACAGTCCAATCCTCAGATGGTTTCGGAATCCACGACACCAATCAGAACGACAAACATGACGACAGAGCCACAGACATTGGAAAAGGACGGTGAAATCGTGTTTGGTACAAACGTTGTGTCGAAAAGATGTTCGGGTGACCTCTCTTCGACACAATCAAGAACGGAAATGATAAGAAGAACTATCCGTTCAATGGCTATTAAGTCGTAGCCTTTATTTTTGTTCTTCTTTCCAAAGTTCTGCTATTATTCCTTCGGAAAGGATCTCCTTTGCTTCATCTTCATTAAAAGAAAGTTCGACAATGTCTTTCACGACATCTTCTCTTGGTATGTTGTAAGATTCTGATAAAAAGTCGATGATACTCTCGGGGATCATGTCGATTTCAACAGATATGTTGAAAGAAATCTTCGACTTCACACCATTCTTCACGATACCTATGACCTCGTCGGGAAGGTTTAGCTTTCTCGGAGGGAGCTTGATGGCGTGAGATTCGTCACAGCTTTCATAGACTACCTTCTGTTCACTGTTATCTTCTTCGACTTCGTTTCTATGGAGCTTGATCGTCTGACGAGGTTCTTCACGGACAACTTCTCTTGTACTCACTGAAGGTGTCGTAATTGGTATTCCGTTTTCGTCGACTTCTAACGTGCTGAAGATGTCCCACGCTTTGCTATTACCATTATTATTATTTTCTTCCATACCTGTCGATTTTTCTGATTGGTTTTCCTTCTTATAGTTTTAAATAACGAGAATTTTTGATCAAAAAAAACGGAATATGTTTGAACTTAGTAATATCAAGATCACGAAGTCAAAGATCGATGATAGAAGCATCGAATCTAACGGCTTTTGGTTTACGCCAACCAATGACGAATTCAACGTCGATGGTGTTGTAGAATTTATAACAAGTGAACTTGAAAGCCCAAAGTGGCTCGATGGTAAGACATTCTCATCTCTTAATCATCTCTTCGTCACGGAATCACAGACGAATCTCTTCATGGCTCTGTGTCCATTTGTCGAAGTCGGTGGTTATCAATTCGAACTGAAGTACAACCGCATCCTCGGTGGTCACCAGCTCCATGTCACTAAGGCAGAAACAGATGAACAGACTGAAGACGCTGTGGAAGAATCCAAGGAACAGGTAGAAATCGAAGAAAAGACGGAAGACGCTAAGGCGACTGAAGATACCAAGGAAGTAGAAGAAAAAGAAGAAAAGGTAGAAGAAAAGGTAGAAGACCCAAAGGCGACTGAAGACAAGACTGAAGACCCAAAGGAAAAGAAGACTACCGCACGCAAATCGACGAAGAAGTAAAAACTCGTCGGTTCGATTGATTTGATTGATTGATTAGTTAGAGGTCGTCATGTCGAGAAGATATGGCGACCTCGTCATATATAAGAATACCACAAATCAATCATACTCAATCACTTACTTACTTCCTACAGATAACAATAAAAATGGATGAAAAAGTAAAAGAATACGAACAATTTGTCGTTTCTTGCTTCAACGAGAATCCTACAAATAACAAGGTTCTCGACTTCATTCACATGACAATGGCACTTATGTCAGAATCTGGTGAATTTGCAGACATAGTAAAGAAGGCAGTGTTCCATTCTAAGGAAATCTCAAAGGTTGACCTTATAGACGAACTCGGTGATGTTCTGTTCTACTTCATGAACATTTGCCACTTCCTTGGTATCACGATTGATGATGTCATGGAAGCAAATCTCATCAAGATCCGTGAAAGATATCCCGAAGGTCGTGGTAAGAATTACAACTTCGGTACACGTAATAAGGCAGAAGAAAAGAAGAGAATAGAACAATTCTTGATGAAGATAAAGCAGGACATTTCAATAAACATTGGTGTAGACAATATCAGTCATCAGTCACAGATCGGAAAACAACAATAACAACTATGATTCTTGTAACAATTCGGAACATCAACATAGAAGCATTCATCAGCTTCTTCAACGATATCGATATCCGCTCCAAGCAGGTCATTGATATCTACAAAACAGAAGACGGAAAGCATGAGATCGTCTCACGTGGTCACACAATCACACGTGACTTCGTGAAAGTCGTAGAATCTGACTTCGATATCATGTGCCAAGAGATTGTGTCGAAGTCAGATTATAGTCATATCAAGATTCCGTTCATTGAAATTCGGAAGTTTGTCGAACTTCTGAAAATCTACACAGATGACGAACAGGTATCCGTCAATCTTTCGTGTGACGAAAAGGGAGAATCGCTTGTGGTGGTAAAACTTGAGGTGAAATCCAAGAGAAAATCCTCAAGAATGCCAATGGCGGACATTTCTCTTGTTCCATATCTCCCGAAGGACATCTGGGAAAATCTGCTCCGAAACACAGAACGACTGTCATTCTTCGGTCTTTCTCAGAATGACGTGACAGACGTGAAGAAACTGATGAAGTATGCTTCAGAATCACAGGCATCGGCAAAGGTCAAGGAGATCTCGAAGTTTAGAGTAAAGTTTGAAGATAGTCAGACAACGATTATGTCATATGAAGATCGTTGGAACATTGACATCCCCACGGACGGTTCATTCACTGGCGATTTCGTCTTCCCTGCTATTCTCTTCAAGCATTTATCTTCGACAAACGTTTACGATTGCTCGTTTGTGAAGGCAATGGGCAGAGATACCAAGTTCCTAATCGTCGAGAATAAGACACTAAGAACCACGTGCGTTGTTATCGCTGAAAAGTTCGATATCAACAAAAAATAAGATAGGTAACAATTTATAAGATGAATGAGGGTGTGCAAAAGTTTGTGCATCCTCATTCATCTGTATTTTCTCGAAGACTTTATGCGATACATCCTCGACAAACTGATAATAATCCTCACAATAATCAGATACAAACTTTGGCGATTTCCAATAAACGATGACGGAATAATCGATTCAGTTGTACTTGATAACCATGAGACACTGACGATAAACGGTTGGAAGCCACTTTCTTCTGTTCATCTAAAAGCCGTGCATGACATATTCGAGGTCGGTGCAGGTGAATACAAAGTGAGTGGATCTGTCAATCATCTTGTCTATTCTTCCAAGAATGCACTTGAAAGCTATCAACCTACGAAAGTTCGAGATCTCTCTTTGGGTGATATCTTAATGACTCTTGATGGTGCACGGAAAGTCTCATCAATCAAAAAATCTCATCAGCAGATCGTGTTCGACCTGTCTGTCGTGGATGAGACTTTGTCATATTTTTCCGATGGCATACTTTCCCACAATTCTGTAATGTCGGGTATTTTCATTGCGTGGTACATCTTGACAAACTATGACAAGACAGTTCTTTGTACCAGTGCAAACGCTGACAAGGTCGATGAGCTTGTCGATAAGATAAACTCGATCTTTATGCATCTTCCGTTCTATATGAAGCTCGGGATTGAAGTCGATAATGTGTCCAAGAAGAAATGGGACAACGGTTGTAAACTGATCGGTGAAACTGCCACCGAGAACTCTGGTGCAGGTGAAACTGCTGACCTTCTTTATGCCGACGAGTTTGCACTTATTGAACCCAACATCATCAACGAGTTCTTCCGTGTAGTTTATCCTACACTTTCTGCAAGTAAGAAGTCGAAGATGATAATAACCAGCACGGCAAGAGGTATGAACAAGTTCTATCAACTCTATCAAGATGCACTCGATGGTAAGAACAACTTCAACCCAATAAGAATCGACTGGTGGGAGGTCGAAGGAAGGGATGAACAATGGAGACTTGATCAGATTGCCGACCTCGGTTCTGAAGCCGACTTTAACCAAGAATATGGCAACTCCTTTATGAGTGGATCAACACTTCTGCTTTCCACGGCTGTTCTCAAGAAACTCGGGAAATATCAGAAGAAGTTCGTAAATGGTGTGTTCTCCAATGACGGTTCTTTGTAGTGAAAATTGTAGAGGTTTTTAATTTATAAAAATTAAAAGATAGACGGCAGAAGAATGGTTGAAGATGTTCTCCTTGAATACGATCAGTACTTTTTCATTCACCCATCATTCGAACTTCAATGGTTTAAAGATGAACGCAACGCATTCGTTCTATCGATAGACATTGCAGAAGGAAAAGGTGGTGACTACACGATTATCAACTTCTTCCAAGTCCTACCGATGACACCTTCTGAAATTGAAGGTGTGAAAATATACAACGACGAAGAATCGTTCTTTAAGCTAGTCCAAGTTGCCATGTTTAGATCGAACATGGTAGAAACACCAGAATGTGCAAATTGGCTGTATCATTTCATAAACGGTTACATGGTGCAGGACAATTTGAAGATCGTTATCGAGAACAACTTTGAAGGGAACTACTTCCGAAACACACTAATGAACATTTATGGAGAACAGAATGAACTCGACGAAGATGTCATATTCTGCAAGTTTCTCTATAATGCTCGAGACGATAACGCTCGAACTTTCAGAGTTGGGATATATCAAACAGAACCCCGAAAGCAACATTCTTGTAAGATATTCTCCGATCAGCTGAAGAATAATCAGCTTGTTCTCACTGAGTTTATGACAATTCAAGAAGCTATGACTTTTGCACGATCAGAAAAATCGTCTTCATATCGTGCAAGCTCTGGCCATGACGATTGTGTTATGACGTGCGTCAACGTTGTAAACATTCGAGATATCGAAGAATGGTCAGAACTCGTGGAAATAGTGAGTGAACACTGCACGCCAGAGTTTTGGAGACTGGTCGACAAGAAACTTGGAAAACAGGCGGAAAGAAATGATGAACTCGACATATCAGACTATTACGATTAAACATATGGACAAAACAACTACCCACCACACAAATATCTCATCAAAGGCAAAGACAGAGATTGAGATTGATGAGCAGATAGATCCCTCCGAGGACGTACTTTACATACCACAGTCAAAGTCTGGTGGTAACATGTACAAGGAGAACTCTTGTGGTACTTCTTTCTCTGCTGATCAAGATTATCAAGATCAATTCCTTGATGACATTTATAACCCCGATGAATACAGAACACGACAGAATTTCTGTGAAAAGTTCTATTCATCTTTACAAGCGATCATCAACAAGCATAAGCGATTCTCGTATATACGATCGTTCGATATGAATCACGTAAGATGTGGCGACAATGTTTGCCACCTCGATAAAACATCACCATTTATGATAAACTTTGTACTTCATAATGGTGATGTTGTTGTATCTGACGACACTTTTACTTTCTCTCGTGAAGATAAAAGTCATCTTAAACCATATGAAAAGCTAATGAACTCGTTCTTCAAGAACGATCGTTCTGATCTTTATGATGTCGTCTACAGACAAATGGTCGATTTCGATTTCGATCATAAGCTTTATTTTTGCATCTATTGCGAATATTTCAAGATAACAGATCACGAAGCGTTTTTTGATTCTCTTCCAAAGTTCCACCAAGACAATATAGAACGAATGTATAGACGGAGACGATAAGAAAGACGGCACAATAACAACAACACAACACGAGATAACATAAATGATCAATTGTAAACAGATCAGAGATAAGATGTCGGTGTCTTATTTCGACGAAAACGGAAACATTGCGATATCTGACATAACAATAGACGATCGTGAAAAGTACGTATGGACGAAGACAACCGAAGACGACAAGTTTCGAGATAAAACTTACGTATCGCAAGACGGATTTCCTGTTAAAAAGGAACGTAAGTCCTATCTCGACAAATATCGCAAGATCGAGTTCTTGCTGTCTCTACCAGAACGTTTACAAGCGAAGATTTTCTCAAATAACCAACCACGTAAGTTCTTCTGGGATATCGAAACTGAAGTGTTTGATGATTTCCCCGATGCAGGCAATCCTGTGGGACGAATCTTCACGCATCAGTATTGTGATGAATTCGGCAACGGTACTGTCATGGGTATCAAGCCACTTTCACAGGTGCAGATCGAATCTATCGAACAGAAGATAAACGACTATCTTTCACAAATCACCGATAAAACACTTCATCAGAGGTATAAGTTCCGTTACATTTACTACCCCGATGAGTTCACAATGAACAAAGACTTCGTCGAGAATCACGCAACACGGATGCCGTGTATTTTCGGATGGAACGTCTTGAAGTTCGATACAAGATACCTCATCAACAGATGTAAAAAGACGAACATTGATCCTACGATTCTCTCCCCGAAGAGGATGTTGTACTCGACGATTGCGAAAGACAAGTTCGACCATTCATCGAAAATTGAAATCGAACTTCCACTTCATCGTCCAATCATTGACTACATGCAAATCTTCGAGTTCTTCGATAGATCGATTAAGCAGAAGTCATCAATGTCTCTCGATTTCATCGCTTCGGAAATCCTTGGTGTCAAGAAGATCCACCATTCCGAAACTCTGATGGAACTCTATGAGAAGGACTATGAACGTTACGTGCTTTATGGCATAATTGACACGTTCCTCGTGGCACTGATCGATAAGAAGTGCAGAACATTCGAATCAATGAGCGTTCTTGCAAATCTTCTACGTGTCGAAGTTGCTCAGTCTATGTTCGTCAGCGTAGGGATCGAAACACTCTTGTGTGACTACTATTACAAGCATTATAACAAGGTGTTTGTAAAGGACTATGATAAGCAGATTCCCGAAGGTGAGACTTACAGCGCAGGATTCGTTTTACAACCAGGTATTGGTGTTTATGATGGGATTGTCATCTATGACTACGAATCACTGTTCCCTTCAATTATGCAGATGTTGAACGTTGGTGAAGATGTTTACCTCGGTCATACCGATGATAAGGGAAAAACCTACGTGGACAAATTGGGAGAAGAACACGAACTTGACGAGACAATGTGCTACTCGTCCAGTGGTGCGGTTTACTCGAAAAAGATGGATTCTGCAATTCGAACTATGATTTCGAACATGTTCAATAAACGAGTAGAAGCAAAGCATAAAGAAGCAGAAATCAAAGCAGATATTAATCACTTAAAGCAGATATTAAAAGATAACTTCGGACATTAAGAAAGAAATGGAAATAAAACTTTTAGGAAAAAAGATCCTCATCAAGCTCAATGAGGTCGAAAAGCAGATCGATGGCTTCGAGCTGGTTCAACACAACGATGTAGACCAAACTGCAGGTGTAGTTGCCAATGTTGGCGCAGGTGTTTCAGAAGTGAAAGTCGGAGACAAAGTGATCGTCAACAAGTTCTCTGGTATTGAGGTGCTTATCGAAGGTGATAAACATAAGGTAGTAGAGGAACACGAAATATTAATCATTGTAAGATAAACAGACAGACAGACACATGAACGCTGTAGATGTAAAAAGTGGATCAGAAGCCAGAGAGCTGATCCTCGTTGGTGCAAAGACGATCCACGACGTTGTCGGATCTACTCTGGGACCTGGTGGTCGAAATGTCATCATCAAGCACAACACATACGATGTGCCACAGGTCACTAAAGATGGTGTGACTGTAGCAAGAAAGATGAAGCTACAGAACTATTGGCACAACATAGGTTGTCAACTCGTAAAGCAAGCATCAATGCGAACTGCAGTTGATGCAGGTGATGGAACAACTTCCTCTGTCGTCATGGCGTACACGATGATGAAGCTGATCGATGAACTTCTTGAGGAAAATCCCGAGATCGACGTTCATCGACTTCGTCACGAGATGGAAAAGATGAAAGATGTCCTCATTGAAAAGCTTCGAGAAATTGCAACACCAATCGTCGATATCCAACAGGTCTTCGACATTGCAAAGATCTCCACGAACAACGATGAGAAACTTGCAGGACTTCTGTCGGAGATTTATGGGAAGATTGGCAAAGATGGAATAATCGTTCTTGAACAATCACAGCTTTCTGATATCACCTATTCGATCGAATCTGGATTCCGATTTGATGGTGGTTGGCAGTCTCACTATTTCGTGAAGGACAAATCAAAGATGTCGTTCGAATCTGACGATTGTGCAATCTTCATCACAAATCACAAGATCCAAGACGGCAAGACCATGCTCTCGGCACTTTCAAGGATCTACGGCACAGGTGTCCGTGATCTGCTGATCATTGCGGAAAACATCGAAGGTGAAGCGTTATCGACCTTGATCGCCAATAATCAGAGTGGAAAGATGAACATTTGTCTTGTCAATCCTCCGTATTATGGACAGAAGCGTGAAGAATATCTCACTGACCTCTCGATTTCGCTTGGTATGAAGCCACTTATGGTAGGAGATCAGTCCGTCACCCCTCTTTCGTTTACAGAAGAGTACTTCTCTTGCGGTCGAAGCGTCTTTGTGGATAAAAACACCACGACGATCAGAAATGACAAGGAAAGTGTATCGTCTGCAGTCGAAGAGCATATCTCAAATCTGAAGTCTCTTATGGATTCCGACGAGGAAGACAAGGGATGGATAGAAAAGAGAATAGCGACCTTGAGATCATCAGTTGCTGTTATCAAGGTAGGTGGTAACTCTGAATCTGAGGTTTATGAGCACAAGGATCGACTTGAAGATGCGATTTGTGCTATTAGATCAGCATACAAGGATGGAATAGTCGCAGGTTGTGGTATCACGTACCTAAGACTAATCTCTGCGCTTGATCCTTCTCTTGACACGTTCCACATCTTGAAATCTGGACTTGAATCCGTGTTCAAGAAGATCATGGACAACTCGTGCATATCAGAGGAAGAAGAATCGTCGATTCTCTACTTCATAGGTGAAGATGAAGCGTATGGTTACGATGCCAAGAAACGTCAGAAGTCGTACAACTCGATCTCTGATGGTATCATAGATTCTGCACGTGTTATAAAAAACTGTATCGAGAACTCGATATCAGTCGCTATCATGTTTATGATCTCTGACAACATCGTCATGGAAATCGATGAATCGATAATCTAAAGAAACTATGACACCAAGCAGATTCATAAGAAACTCGAAAACAGAACTTTTAAACAACATCATCAGTCAATCATTATTATGAGCAACGAAGTTTTTGATTTTGGTGGGATTTTCGATATGAAGTCCGATGACTTCAAGCAGAAGGAAACCACCCAATTCTCCAACCCAGACTTTTACTCTCCTCGCATCGACGACGAGAATGTAAAGGACAACATCTATCAGTCAAAGCTGAGATTCCTACCAAATGTCAACGTCGCCCCCAACGGAGAGCGCACGAACATCGTAGTAAAGCACGTCTACTACGTTCCCGATCCAGATAACCCTGGGCAGAAGTGCTACATCGATGCACCATCCAACGAGCCTAAGGCGAAGGACATCGCATCAGTAGCGTTCATGATGTTCGGCTACGATAAGAGCAAGATCTACAGATCAGATGCTCCTGCAATCGTCAAGAAGAACGCAAAGCAGTTGAAGCGCAACACCTACCACTACTCTTTGGTGCAGGTCATCAAGGACACACAACATCCCGAACTCGAAGGATCGGTAAAGATCTTCAGATACGGTGGTGTGATCTACGAAAAGATCATGCAACTTATCAACGGTAACCCAGCTCTTGGGATCAATCCAATCATCCCATTCGATCCTCTCAATGGTAAGGAATTCATCATGGTTCTTTCCAAGGGTCAGAATGATCAAGGTCAAGAGCTTAACACCTACATGCAGTCGAGATTCGTCGATGATCGTTCCGCAATCACGATTGATGGACGAGAAATGACCGATTCTAATGAGGACAAGCAGGAGATCTTCAACTTCCTCAAGGAAAAGTCTCCTGATCTCTCACAGACGATGTTCCAAAAGATGACACAAGACGATGTTGAACGTCTCAATCGAGCAGTCCGTGATGTCATTGACGATGATAAGTGGTTCGGTATGGCTTATCAAGCATGTTATGGGAAGCCATTCATTCCCGATGCAGTTCGACAGTCCGTAGTGTCTTCTACAGAGTACGACGATGAAGATGTCGATGTCGAAGTCGAAGAACAGGTGGTAGAAGAACCAGTCCGAAAAGCTCCAAAGAAGGAAGAACCAGCATCAGCAACTTCCTCCACGATGTCCAAGTTCAAGTCCCTCAAGGACGAAGCAGAAAAGCCTGCACCTGCAAAGAAGCCTGCAGATAAGCCCTCGATTTCTGACATGATGGAAGATATCGATGACGATCTCGATTTCGAATAGCTAATTGATTGATGTTTAGTTGAAGCTTGAAGCCCCCTTGGATGAATGAAAATCTCCAAGGGGGCTTCTGTATAAGATGGGTGATGGAAAATATGCTCGATATCTTCGATTTTTCTACAGAGAACCAATCGTTTTCTCATGATGAATTCATAAGAAAGTTCATCCCTTTGTTCAAGTCTGTGCTCGTATCCAAGTTCGGTACGTCATACAAAGCGAAGATAAGTATGACAAGCCGTGATATTAATTGTGGATGTCCACATTGTGGAGATGGTAGCAGTTCATACAAGAGGAGATTTCACATATACTTCCAAAACTACTCATATAAATGTTACAACGATTGTCATAAGCCGTTTGGCTCTTTGTACAATCTCATACACGAGTACGGACTTCAGTACAGTTTCACGCATGTAGAACTTTCTCACATCAAGCGAGTTTTCGAGGACTTCATGAAAAGTGGTCTTGCGAAAACCGACAAATCGATCAAAGTCACTGGTCGTGACATTATCGACAAAGATGGTCACATATCGACGCAAGTCCCAGAAGTCAATGATTACGCATTTCCAAGAGAAGAGATAATGGGCGCAAAACATCTCCGAGAAGTCAGAAGATCGCCTGCACTTATTGAATATCTTCGGAAAAGAGCAGTGATCACGGACAAAACTGATCTCTATGATGATCGTTTGAGAACGTTTGCTTACAACGAACGTTACGAAGATCTTTATGTTTTCAATCTTGCAAAGAATATGCATGATGTCATAGGTGTGCAAATCAAACACCTCTCTCAAAAATCACGGAGAAGGTTTACGACTATGTCATGGTCTAAAATATGGACTGACATCTTCCAACTTCAACCGAAGAGCTTCGAAGAGCTTTCCGTGAAGTTTGATAAGATATCAATGATATGGAACTCGTTGCATATTGACTTCTCTCGAAGATATAACATCCTTGAAGGGACTTTCGATGCCTACTTCGTGGACAATTCGATTGCATGTTGGGGACTTTCTAACTTTGTCTATAACAAGAGCGCATATTACATCACCGACAACACGCTCCTTGACATGGCAGGCAAAAAGAAGTCACTGGAACTGATAAATGGTGGTTACAACACATTCTTGTGGGCAAAGTTTGCAGAAGATTTCCCAGATATTGCTTACACGTGCAAAGATATGAACGATATAGTCAGAAAATTCCCAAACTTCAATATGGGTGTCTTGGAGAAGTACTTTGGTAATGATGAATTTGATACACTTTACATATGAACAAGAAGAAAAGAAAGAAGAATGTTGACGTGACGAAAATAGTCACCAACGGCATAATTGCGACTATTGTCTTGATGCTCGTGATGGTGATTATTCAATCCGTCATTCTCATCTGAGAGATTAGAAGGTTAGAAGAAATAGAAACGTTTTTTATATGTTGTGGAGGGTGGTGATGAGAAAATCTGGCCACCCTCCACGACATATAAAAACGACGAAAGAAACACAAGAACAATCAACAACAAAATGATCCGTAAGATCTTAAATACGTTAGTAGTGATCGGTGCATCACTTTTCCTCATCTTGATCATGTCCATGATCGTTTTCATTGTATCGTGCATTATGGTCATCATGAGTTTCTTCATGTAAAAACCATAAAAGCATACTAATAAAAATGGATGATTTAAAACAGAACATAGTAATAGCAGTAATCTCAATAATAATAACCGCAATATTCGGACTGTTGATAATCTCGATATCTGACTTCATAGATTCGAAATCATCAAGAGACAATCTTGTAAAGTACAACTATCAAATCTCAGAACCAGAGCCGATGATTATCATTGGTGAAGGTGAAGAACAGTGATCTTTGTCGGTTTCGGAAAATATGCCGTCTTTTAAATAACGAAACCTTTATACCTCGGTGTTGAAAGACGATTATGATGACGATCAAAGATTGTATAATAAACATTTGCAAGTCTGTAGGAAAAGTCTCAATTTCTGATATCTTGAAATATGTCCGAAACAATGGATGGTTTGAGAAAGATCTTTCTATTGACATTGATGACGACGACCAGATAAGTATTGGAAAAATACAAAAGTTCATAAGAGACGGCATAGACACCATAACAGAATCGGAAGAACAAGAAAACACTGAGGAATAATAGTAACGATGATGACAATCAAATCATACATCAATCGACTCGAGGACAGAGACATTATCGGTGCATATGTCGAATGTGTAATTCACCAGTACGAAGACAAAGTCGGGACTGCAGATGTCGACAAATTCATGAGGTTAGAGTACGAAGATTTTGCGCATCATGTCGACACCATAATCAAGAATGCTCGACAGACGTTCATTTGCTATGCTACTAATGACGACGAGATCCTCGAATTCGTCAAAAACGATGATTATATCGAACTTCTCAAAGATGGAGGTGACTACGAAGATGTCCTTCAAATGTATGGTGGTGACGAAAACGCAATGATGATCGCCTATTTCGAAGATCTTATAGAAGATGGTGTGTTTGAACACGACGGTTACTTTTTCTATATGATGGAAAATGACTGGTGAACGTGGGTAAAATTCCGCAACAAATAAAGAAACAATCATCATAAGAAAAAAGAACATATGACCGCAGAAGAATATGTCGAATCGTTACCCGACAAAGATCTCATCTTTGCGTATATCAATTGCATCATCTTCGAATATCTCACAGGTGCGGAATTTGAAGATTTTGACATTTTCATATTCCACAAACAGTACGAAGATGTCAAAGACTACATCGATGCATTTGTAGAAGAAGCTCGTGATCGTGCACTCACCGACTACCCAATCACGTCTGAAAAAGACATTCTCAGATACTACGATGAAACTTGTTATGGTCATGAAAACGATCCAGATGTCGATATCCAAAAAGGAAGAAAGAGATTCGAAGATGATCCATTAGGAATGCTCCACCAATTACTCGATACGATGAGTGATAACTGGGCTGAATACAACGGTTATTATTTCGTGGTTGGTGCTTGGTAATACAACATAAAAAAGAAAAGAGAAAGAAACAATGACTGTAAGAGAATACATCAACACACTTGAAGACGCAGGTCTTATCTTTGCATATATCGAATGTGTCAAAGATGGGAAGTATGGGAAAGAAACCGTGGATATTGATATCGACAACGATCAGTACGAAGATGTCAAATATCAAGCCGATAAGCTCATATATGGATCATTCGACAGATGCATGTACCCATATCCAATAAGAACTGAGGAAGACATTTACGAGTATCTCAAGACTTGCGTTGGTGATGGTAGTGGCAACGATCCTCGATACTTAGAATATAAGGCGATATGGGAAAAAGATCCATGGACTAAGTTCTTCCAATCGATCGACGAATTGTGTCCTTGGATTGAACAAGATGGCTACTACTTCATGGACACTTATAACATGTAAAAAGAAAAAGAAACATGACTGCAGAACAATACATCAAGACGCTACCAGATTCAGAGCTTATTCTCGCTTATATCTCGTGCGCAGTATCTGAAGGAATCGAAGGCACGGAAGGTATGGATGCTGACATCAACAACGACGAATACGAAGATGTCAAAGATCAAGTCAACACACTTATCGAACAAGCTCGTGATCGTGCGATCGTCAATTATCCTATAAGATCCGAAGAAGATACTCTCAAATACTTCGAAGACACCTATGGTGAATTCATTGAGAATAATGAGGATCTCCAAGAATATGAGAAGAAATGGAAAGAAAACCCATGGAAGGAATTCAAAGATTCTCTTAATGAAGTGAAAGCTTATTACAAGAATGGTAAGTGGTACGAACACAATGATTATTACTTCATAGTCTGGTGATCCACGTCTGTATAAAAAATAACGATAGAAAAAAGAAAAGAGAAATATGACGTTAATAGAATATATCAGGACGCTACCTAATGGTAAACTCATCGAAGCGTATATGAATTCTCTCGCAATTGGACAAATGAGAGATAAGGAAATTATTGATATGTACGAACAACATGCTCGTGAACGTCTGATCATTGACTACCCAATACACGGTCGTGAGGACATTCTGAGATTCTTCGATGATATCTTCCCCGATTGGGAAAACAATCAAGATCTCGTAGAAGAAAGAAAGGAATGGGAAGAATATCCATGGCATAAGCTACGGCAGACACTCAATGCAACGTACGGTAATAATTGGCATGAATACCAAAGTTATTATTTCGTTGACAATGTTCGATAACACAGTTCATTCACGAAAATAACAAGTCGGATGTGGCGAAAGATTCAAATCTTTCGCCACATTTGTATATAAAAGAAAGAAAACAATCTTAATAGAGAAGAGAAAGAAATATGACTGTAGAAGAATATATCAAAAAGCTGCCCGACGCAGAACTCATTCTTGCCTATATCGCATGTGCTGGAACAGAAGATATCGACGTAGGTGAAGACCTTCGTGATCTCGACATAGAGAACGACGAATATGAAGACTTTAGTGATGAGGTCGAAGAACTCGTAGAACAAGCACGTGACCGTGCCATAGCTGAATATCCTATCAGCTCTAAGGAAGATGCTCTGAGATACTTCGATGAGTGCTATGGTGAAGATCTCGAGTATGATGAAGATCTCGTAGAATGGAGAAAGAAATGGGAAGAAGATCCATGGAGTCAGTTCTACCATGTACTTGACGAAATGGGTGATTGGTATGAAGACAACGGTTATCACTTCAGAGCTGAAGAGTGGTAATAAGAAGAAAAGAGAAATATGACTGTAAAAGAATATATCGAAAAGTCAGAATACGCAGGTACCGTTTTTGCTTATATCGAATGTGTTACAAAAGAAGGCATCAATGATGAGCATTTACGTGGTCTCGATATAGAGAACGACGAATATGAAGATCATAAAAAACAAGTCGATGAACTCATAGAACAGGCAACCTATTGTTCTGTCGCTGATTATCCAATCATAACCGAAAAAGATACTTGGAGATACTTTGAGTATCGCTATTGGGCATATTATGGTGATGACGGAGAGTACATAAAGCTCTTAGATCGTAAGCCTGGATGGATGAAAGATCCATGGGGCAAGTTCCATGGATTGCTTGAGAGAACTATAGAAGCTATCAACAAGGCAAATAATAGTAACGATGCTTTGTATGAATGCAACGGTTACTACTTTATAATCTAAGGTTGATAACACGACCATAATAGAAAATCGAGATGTGGCGAAAGGTTTGAACCTTTCGCCACATCTGTATATAAAAGAAAAAAACAAAAACCTCCGTGAAATTATGACCATTAAAGAATACTTAGAAGGTCTCTTCGAATCGAAGATGTACCTCAAGTTTTACGAGTTGTTCGGTGACAGATTTGTATTCTCTCTTGAAGACGACTATTCACAGTTTGAGAAGAAGGTAGACTATTTCGTCGAAACTGCAGATATTGAATTCTTCTGTCTTGAAGAAAACCTCGAAGATACTGTTGATAGATTCTTCATTATCCCAATGCTGAAGAACATGAGCGACATCAGCTACATTCGAAAGTTCTTCGACTATGAAGCTTATAAGCAGATGCTCATTGATCGTGGTTATACAGTAAAAGATAACTACGTGTTCTCACCATTCTAAAACTACGAAAATGACTATTAGAGACTATATTAGAGAGAAAAGTGATATCGGTGATGCCGTGATCGTCTATGGTGAAAGTGGCTACTATAGTGGCGATGTCGATCTTGACTTCGAATGGGAAGAAAAAGACGAGGACGATTTCGAGAGTGAAGAAGACTATGATGACTATAATTCAGAAATCGAAGTCCAGAAGGAACTCGCTGATGCGCTCATAGAGAAAGCTCAAGAAGCGTATCAGTGTGATGATGATGGGTTTGAAGATATGGTAAATGAAGTCTACATCAACCCCTTCATCGAAGGTGCGAATAACCCAGAGTTCCTTTACCTTTATTTCGACTATGATAGTTTCAGAAATGACCTTCTTAAGCGTGATCTCTTCTATCAAGACGGTTATTACTTCCTCACATACTAATTAAAAACTGATAGAATAGAAATCATGACGACGATTAAAGACTATATCAAAGACAACTGTCATATTCCCTACGAAGCAGTGATCGCCTATTACGAAAGCGGTCATTTTGATGGAGAAGTCGATATTGACTTCGATATCGATGAAAAGGAAGAAGGGGAAATCGAGGTTCAGAAGGCACTCGCACAGAAGCTCATAGACGATGCAGAAAGCGTTTATCAGTGTGATGAAGATGGATTTGTAGATGAGGTAAACGATCATTACATCTATCAATATTTGTCTGATGACGCTGATCCAAACGGGATTTTCCGTTACTTCGACTATGATAAGTTCAAAAAGAATCTTTTTGATGATGGCTTCTTCTGCTATAACGGTTATTACTTCCTCGGTACGAAAAGCTGATAAGACGAAAAGAAATAGAAAATGAACGAGGGGGGGGGTCACGTAGTTATCTTTTATTACGTGATCCCCTCCCTGTTCATTTAAATAACGAAATCTAAAAAATAAAAGAATAAAAGAAAAATGACTATTAGAGAATACATTAAGGACAACTGTCATATCGATTATGAAGCGGTAATCGCTTATTACGAAAGTGGTTACTACGACACCGAAATCAATCTTGACTTAGACGATGAAAAGGATGCAGGAGAATTCGAAAACCCAGAAGACTATGGCATGTACTTTGAGGAAATAGACATACAGAAGGAACTTGCAGACGAACTCATCGAGAAGGCAGAAGAAAACTACCAGTGTGATGATGACGGATTCGAAGACATGGTAAACGAACTCTACATCGACCCATGTATTGAAGGTGCAGCCAATCCAGACACGATCTATCGTTACTTCGACTATGATAGGTTCAGAAATGAACTTCTGATGGGTGACTACTTCTACAGTAACGGTTATTACTTCCTCGCTTATTAATCGAAGGAAAGATCCATAACACGAAATCAGAGAGGGCAAGGAAATAGTTTTCCTTGCCCTCTCCTTGTGTTTGAACCTATTTCTCCTTACTTGAACACCTTTGTGAATATCAGAGATCAAGGAAAGTACCTCTCCGTCATTTCCTTGATTCTCTCTTCTTCACATAGTCTTGTACTTCTTTTATCTTTGTTTTTACAATTTCCACATCTTTATGCGATCCTATACCACTTCCGTCAAGATTTCTCCAATATCTCCAATAAATCGCTCTTATCTGCATTTTTTCGATGTATCTTATCGGGAACGTGCAGATCTTGTACCAATCTTCATATGAAACAATCATTGGCTTTGATTGGAATCTTTCAAGTCTGTATGATCTTATTGCAAACTCAAAACCACTATTTTGCAGGACTTTCTTTGCGACATCATAATAAAGCGGAATTTCCATCGTTGGTGTTTCTCCAGCTTTTATCTTTTCTATGTTTGGATTAATGACTTGCGTATTCCAAAGTCTGATTATCGTGTCGAGAATTTTTATACGCATCGACGGAGGAATAAACGACAGGTTTATCCCATAAGGAAGAAGATGACCTCCAGAGGTCACTTTGTAACCTATTATAAAAGTTAGTGGACACCACGAGAAGAAGTCCATTTCATCCTTTGTTAGAGGATCATAGAACCACGTGTAAATCTTGCCGATCTTTGGAATAGGTGTTCGAGATTCCTCCACTGGCTTCTTCTCTTTCATAACATAAACATCATCAAACCACTTCTTTGATCTACTGACTATGGTAGAGTAAGGCACAGATTGAGACATCCTCATTATCGTTTCTGATACAAGCTCCATCGTACTTTTCTTTTATTTGACGGTTAAATAAAAGAAACTCGGAAAAGAATGATTGCGGATTTCTTATCAAAATTGAGAATAAAGGCATACGACACACTCAACGACACCATAAACTTCCTAATCCAAAAGTACAAGACTGATATTCGTTCATTCTCGTATTCATCCCCATTTGGTCAGATTCTCATTGTTTTGCAGAACCACATGCAGAACATTTACTATTATATCACCGATTCCGCAAATCAGACAAACTTCCACACTGCAAACCGACAATCTTCGGTTTATGGACTTGCCAGACTTCAAGGCTATAACGCTTATCGTGGGAAATCTGCAACTGGTGTTATAAATCTGAAAGTCAAGCCAGATGCCAAGACGAATCTGATAACTGGGAATCGTGTTTTTATACCGAACTATTCACGACTAACGTGCCTGCAGAATGGTCTCGTTTATATGCTCGATCTTGGTAAAGATTACGAGATCTTCGACATTCAAAAAAGAGTAGACGTTTCCTTGAACATAATAGAGGGAAAACTCGAATATCAGACGTTTACAGGGACAGGTGAAGATATTCAGTCTTATGAAGTTCATGCATCCCAATGGAACATGTTTGATAATGACTTCGTTATTGTCACTGTAAATGGGAAAGAATACCCACAGTACGATTCACTTTACGACATACCTTACGGAGAATGCGGATGTTTGGTGAAAACTGGGATGACTTCTGGGATCGATGTCATCTTCGGGAAATCATCTCATAACGAAGTACCTCCTCTTGGTGCAGAAATACGAGTGGACTACATCACTACGAGTGGTTCTGTGGGGAACGTTTTCGAAGATACGGTCTTGTTCTCCCTCAACGACACTTGCTTTGACACTTATGGAAACGAGATAAACATGTCCGACATCTTTGTTGCAGTCAATGAGATCAATCCTTCATTTGGTGCAGATTCAGAACCAATAGAAATGACAAAGATTCTCGCACCAAACATTTCTCGCAATTTCGTAATACACGATAAACGAACAATAGAGAACTTCTTCCGTCGCATGAACTACTTCTCACTGATAGATGTTTTCAAAAGAGAAGTGAATCACCACAACGAGTATTCAATAGTTCTTGTTCCAAAACTCAAATCGCTCATACTTCGAAATGAAGATTACTTCGATTTCAACACAGATCATCTTTTTATAAAGGAAAATGAAAAGGAGAAACTGATAAACACGATAAAGTCGTATGGCAACAAATCGTTGGACATTTCAATAAGCATTGTAAACCCAGAGATCAGAAGATTTGTGGTTTATCTTTATGTTGAACTTTTCCGAGAAGTGAAAGGAAAACCGACGGACTTTGAACGTGTACAATCCGACATTCGTCATGCACTTTCTGCTTATCTCCTTGATTCACAGAAGCTGACGAAGATCACTCATTCTGACATAGTTTCTCAGATTGACGGCATAGTTGGTGTCGATAGCGTCAAAGTGGTGTTTGTTCCAGAGTACGAAGGTGATGTGGATGAAATCGGCAACATTTCTCTGAAGCCATCACAGATCGCAGTCCTTCGTGGAGGTTTTACAGATTCTCAAGGCATCTCTTACAAGGATACTTTCACGACACCAAACGAGATGTCATCGGTCAACATAGCAATAGAGTATTCCAAATAAAGAAGAATGGAAAAATCAATCAAGTTAACAAGAAACAACTTTCTTGTAGAAGAATTGTGTAAAGATGCTCTCATCGATTTCGATTCTCCGAGAAATGTTGGTGTTGTCGTATGTGGTAACGAGAAATATGAAGATGTGAAAGTCGGGGACAAGGTCTTCTTCGGCGAAACCAATGGTTACATGATAGAACTCAACGGCATTCGTTATTGTCTTCTATCATATTCCGAATTAATCGGTGTCATTGAAGGAGAGTGTAATCGGGAAGACATAGTCGTGGGAAGATATCGTGACCTTGATGATTACATAGACAAGCTCACACAGAAGAATCTTCTCGGTGATAATCCGATCAACATACACGAAGGTATGTTTTATAAATAACGAAATCATAAAAAAGAATTAAAACAAGAATAATTATGCTTAGAAATAAATCACTAAAGCGATATTCAGCTGGTGCAAGAAGAGCATTCGAAAGCGCATCGAATCCTTCAGTAAAGCAGGCTAGCAGAGCATCTTCAAAGAAGCAGGTCACTGATGCATCTGTAAAGCAGGCTTCTTTCCGTGAAGCTGTAGCACGCACGATTGAGAAGCAGAAGGCATCTTCGAAGAGACAGGCTTCTTTCCGTGAAGCAATTTCTCGTACGATTTCGAAGGAAGCATCTGCACGTCAGAAATCACTTGCCAAGCAGGCTTCTCTTCGTGAAGCTGTTGCACGCTCAATGAAGAAGGAAGCTTCTGTCAAGCAGTCATCATCTATTCGTGAAGCTATCGCAAGTATGGCATCTGCCAAGCAGGCATCTTCTGCAAAGCAGGCAACCTCTGCAAGCCGTAAGACTCGTCTGTCTTATAAGGAAGCATCTGCAAAGCAGGCATCTCGTCAGTCTCAGAAGGCAGTATCACTCAAGAGCGCTGAAGAACTCGTACAGCAGGACATCCTCAACTCTGAAGATGTAGAAAACGTACTGAAGCAGGCAGAACTCTCTACGAAGCAGATCGACGCAGTCATCGACGCTCTCCCAGAGAAGAAGGAAGTTTCACTTGAAGAAGTTGTAACTGAACTTACCGAACAGAGCATTGAAAAGGAAGTTATTGATGATGTCATTGAAATCGCAACTGAAGAAGCCGTGAACGTTTCTGTCAAGTCTACGAAGGTTAACGAATCACAGGCTCGAAGACTGAAGAGAGCAATTAGAGAATCGCTCTCGAGAAAAGCTAATCGTGCAGTCTACGAAAAGCGTCTTTCAAGAATCCGTCGCTAAAAGACGAGAGCCATAACATACAAAAGAAACCGTTTCAGCCCGACCATAATAAGAATGGTCGGGCTGAAACTTTTTATATGGTTCAATTGATAAGAATCATATAAAAAACGCATATACGTCAATGGCTAAAAAATCACAGTACATAAACCCTTCAGAGTACAATGATGAACTGGTTAAATGTGTGAAACAAGACAAGTTGTCGGTAAAGATGATAGAAATGTTCTCGATTCATGCGAAGAATGTTTGTAGACGTTTCTATTTCCCAGATGATGACGATAAGAATGATGCAGTTTCGACATGCATGGTCGATTTTCTTCACAATTGGAAATCTTTTGCCGTACAAAACAACGTGTTCCTAAAGTTCAATAGAAATTTCCAAGTTGGTGAAAAACTTGAACTCATAATCGAAAACTCGGGAACGTTTATCTTTACTGCTGGGGAAAAGCTCGATAAGGAAACTATGACCTTTGAGATCAGAGATACTGCAAACAAATCGATCAGATCTCTTATGATCCTTTGCCAAGAAAAGCCACTTTCGGATATCATAAGAGTAACAAACAATACTTCTAATCACAAGATGATGATTAGAGACCTTCACAATCAAGAAGATCTGACGGTATTCTCAAAGTTGATCGTTCATGAACTTCCATCAGAACAACCACTAATCCTTGAAGACGGCTATTACAACATCATAGGCGAAAATGTCTACTCATTTGTTCCATTTTCTCCTGCATTCCAATTCTTAACATCTTTGTGTAACAACTCGATAAAGAAATCGCTTGATTATACGTCACCCAAAGCACTGAGAGGTGGGAATCAAGTAAGACTGTCGTGTAACGCAGAAGATAACGGAATCTACACGCTATAAAAAGGTCAAAGAAAAAGGAAAAAACTCATGAAGATTTTCGAAAGCATTAAGAACATCAAGGTAAAACCGATTCACATGCTACTGATTGCGGTGTTACTCATCATTGCATCAAGGTATGTCTTCGAATACGTCAATCCTTGGTTAGGATGGATGTCTTATGGAGGATCGATTTATGTCCTCTACAAATCTCTGACAGGTATCTACAAAAACTATAACGAATCAAAAGAAGATGAAGAAGATCGCTAAACTTCTATCAATTGGTGCTCTTGTAACGATTTCCATGTCGTGTGAGAGAGTTGCACCAAACTACGCTGGTGTTCTCATGGAGAACTACGGCAAGAATGGGAAATCCGACTTCAACATAGTCGTTGGTCGAGTAAACACAATGGCACCAGGTACTGAACTTTTCCAAGTCCCTCTGTTTGAACAACGTGGGGAATTCTCGGAAAAGGTAACTCTTAAAAGTTCTGACAACACAGAGTTCACTGCACGACCTACGTACTCTTACAAGGTTATCAAGGACAGAGCGATAGATGTCGTGTTCGATAACAAACATATCGAATCGAATAATCAGAACGATTCTACAAACTTCATATCATCGATCGAGGACAACATCATAGAACCAAGAATCTATGACCTCATAAAAGAAGAATCTCGAAAGCATAAGACAGATGAACTAATGGCGGACGGTGGTTCACTCTCATTTGAAAAATCGCTTGAAGATGTCATCCGTGAGGAATTCAAAAAGAGAGGTTTCGAACTTCTGACATTCTCTGCACAACTCGAGTTTTCTGAAAAAGTAAGGGAGAAGATTGATTCTCGAAATGAGGTCAACACCAATCTTTCTGTCCTTGATCAACAGATTGAAGAACAGAAGAAAAGAAACCAGCTTGAACAACTTCGTGCAGAACAGAACAAGATACGTTCAAGTGGGATTGATGAAAAACTGCTGATGAAGGAATTCATAGAAAAGTGGGATGGCAAGACACCAATCTACGGTAAAATCCCAGACATCATCAAGTTAGAAAAATAAAGAAGTTAGAAAAATAACAGACAAATCGCCCCCAGACGAGAAAGAGCCGTGTTCAAGGAGAAAGTTCCTCAGAACACGGCTCTTAATGTATAGATGAAACTATGATGATTATAAGATTAATGAATGATGAAGAAATATCAATCCCAGTCAATCACAATCAATCAGCTAATCATAATCAAAAAACAAACATAAACGTATGAAAAAGATAGGTCGCATAGGCTTTAGAGTAGTCTCGGTCTATGAAGTAGAAGATTTCGAAGTTCCCGATTATGTCTATGAATCATTCAAGAAACTCGAGGAACTGGGTACGAGTGAAATAAGCAACTTCTCCTCAGACGATGATGAATGTCGTGTGTATGACTACATTATGAGAAACTATGACAGTCCGTGCGAATCTATCACGTGTGAAATAAAGCTCGATGAGATCTCTCTCGACGAGAACAACTATTAACAACAGATGGAAAAAGAAAAGATGGAAAACAACTATCCTCAGATGCCGAACGGTCTCCTTCTCACCGAAGAGTTCAAGAAAGCCTATGACCTTCTTGAACACACGAAGGAATTCGTGTTTCTGACTGGGGACGCTGGATCTGGTAAGACCACATTCCTAAAGTGGTGGTTAAGTAACACTTCCAAGAAGACCGTTGTTCTGTCTCCAACTGGTATGGGAGCTGTAAACCTTCTACCAATCCGAGCTTCGACAATTCATAAGTTCTTCAAGTTTGGGAACAAGCCACTTTTCACCTCGAACATTCCAAGGCTATCTTCCAAGAACTACAATGAGAACAGACAGCTCTATCTCAACGTTGATACGATCATCATTGATGAATGTTCGATGGTGTCGTCGATGATGATGCAAGCAATAGACGATTTTTATCGGATCAACTTCGATTCTGATGAACCATTTGGCGGGAAGCAGATAGTCCTCGTTGGTGATATGGCACAGCTCCCACCAGTTCTTGGATCTGATGCCGAAAGACAGTACACTAAGGACAGATTTGGTGGCAAGTACTTCTTCGATGCCAGTATCTTCAAGGAGGTAAGTATCAAGTTCGTCGAGTTCACAGAAATCTTCAGACAGAATGATCCAGAATTCATCGGTTATCTCAACAAGATCAGAACTGGGACGATTACTCAAGACGATATCATAAAGCTCAACGACATCTTCACATCAAACAAGGTGTCTGATGATGCTATGATAATCTCGTTTAGAAATGATGTCGTCGACCAGATCAACGATTATAAGCTCAACGAGATCAAAGCAGAAGATGTGTTCCTCTATTCTTCAATAAATGGCTTCTTCAATCCAAAGTCTTGTCCAGTCAAGGAAATCACACGTGTAAGACCTGGGTGCCGTATCATGTGCCGAAATAATGACAAGGACGAAAGATGGGTGAATGGAACGATCGCAAAGTTCGTCAAGAAGATCAACGACGACAAGATTATGATCGAACTTGAGGGAGGTGACAAGCAGATTATGGAAAAGGTCGAGTTCACGGATTCCAAGTTCGAATACAACTCGAAAACTGGGGAAATCGAAGCCAAAGAAACATCTTCCATGACTTGCTTCCCAATCGTGGTATCGTATGCAATGACTGCACACAAATCACAAGGGATCACGCTTGA